>Ga0209589_1000768_pt1 | contig 47874 bp, 19 predicted proteins | sample CowpeawhiteBW_FD_187525 | JGI IMG/M metagenome (GOLD analysis project Ga0209589, IMG submission 187525) | Root nodule microbial communities of legume samples collected from California USA - Cow pea white BW (SPAdes) (version 2) | ecosystem: Host-associated > Plants > Roots > Nodule | place: USA...
ATATATATATATATATATATATATATATATATATATATATATATATTTTATTTTTTTTTGTTGATAATGTTGGATATGATTCGTACTGTTTTTTGTTCTTATCATCCAACACAGTCTAAAGAGTAAATAAATAAAATATTGCAAATATATTATAGGTGTAGACGCGATATTTGCCAAGCCCGTTTAGCTTAAGGTGATACAAACCAGATTAAAAAGAAGCTCTACATCTGAAAAAGTACTTAAATATAAATTTTGAGTTTCTAATATCCAACCTATCTAAACATTTCTTAAAACTACGGTAAATATATTTTGTTTAATAACATACCCTCAATTAAATTTCTGAATATGCGTTCTTTCATGTTAGGTCTCAAAAATCTAACACTTATTCTCTGCAACTTGTACCGAACCTGGGTTTATTATCTCTGAACCCGTTATCAAAGTACTAAATCAGGATACAATATTATTAGAAATCCAAGTTTGAGTTTAGATTTTATATTGAACAAAAATGATAAAGTACACCACTATATAAGAATAAAGATTCATCCATTCATTATTTTAAGATTTTGAATTAAGAATGATATCAATATCTTATGTGGTTGAACTCACGTTTTATTAGTATTTATTCTCTTCCGTGACATGAAGTGTTGATATTCCTCCTTAAAAACCTAACAGATATTTATTATTTTTTTCCCTTCCCACTTCTCTCTTTTATAAAGATCCTGTAAACGACAACAACACTTTTTCAAACTGGTTCAAATAACTTTTTTCCGAACTCAGCCTATTTTTGGGCATGGAAGACCTGCATGAAACTTTTTCAAAGGCTAATAATAAGTAAATAGTTTAAATATTCGAAATTGTTTTCACATCTTCTCTCACAAGATCCTTCGATTTCTATGCATGCACGTATTCCTTAGGTGCCACTCTTCCACTACAGATTGGTCCTTTTTCCATGCTTACCCAAACGTTAGACACTAGAAAATAATAATGATATCAAAGTGTAAAGTCTTTGTCTCGCACTATCATAATCACAACTTCAAATTCCCTTGTTCATCATGATAAACCTGATCCCAAAAACACTTGCAGTTTTCTCAAATCGTTGGCCACATATTGCGTTCCCAAGTCTTGACTAATGATTTTTCTTGTCCAAATGTGCAGGAACCAGACAGAGACCTGAACTTTGTAAGAAATGTAAAAGCATTAGAGAGAGGGAGAATAAAACGACAATAAGACATTCTTGTTATTAGTACAATTTGGTTAATAGTGCTATCAAACATGTTTGTTTTCAAGGGTGTATGAAATGTCCTTACCTTATCTGAAGCTTTGCAATAAGATGATAATCCATTTGAACCAACCCAATATCTCTATACCAAGTGTTTTTAGGCGCATTTGCACAAACACATGGTGAGAAGAAAAAACTAGATATCTAGAAGCTACCAATTCAATGCTTAATGGACTTAATCTATTCAATATATTTCATGACCCGGTAGGTGAGGTGTTAATTTTTAGTTAACATGTTAATTGAATCGAGCAATAAGAGACCAACCTATTGTCAAAAGATTTGATTTCATGATTTTCAAAAAGCAATGTCATCACTTTTGGGATTTGGGATATATATCTACACATTAATCATAAAATTATAATTAATATCTTTTGACAAATAATCTTACACAGAAATTAAACTAACCACACACTTTGATTAGTTTTTGTTGATTACATAAACTAGACTAGAAGTGCTTAAATAATAAGTTTATCTATCTTAGTCAAGTTGACTGTATATATATTTTTTAAAAAGTGATTCAACTTATTTCTTTTTAAAAAATTGAAAAATACATAATTTTATCCAACCAAATCAGTTAGTAGAATTGACTGACAAGATAGTTTACTTAGTTTAAAAGAAAAATATATAAAAATAATAATAACATATATACTATGGTTTGTAACCGTAAATTCAGATAATCAAATTGAAAGCAAGACATCAACGAGAATTAGAAAAAATATTAATAAAAGTTTAGAACATAGTTGGCTTGACTCATCTCACCAAGCAAATTAAGTGAGTCTAACTAAGACTAAGTATTAATAACATAAATTAAAAATAAATAAAAAAAGGAAAAAGTTAACATGTTCCAATTCAACTTACTTTGAAAACTTTTTTGGGTCGGGTTAATCCATGGAGCGGAGCACTTTCAATACGAAAGGCAACAAATTACGTGTCCAAAAAGAAGAGCAGCCAAAAAAGAGATCAAAACACGTGTACGGCAAGAACGCCGTTCCCACGCATCAGAGTCTGAACAAGGTACGGTACAGGAGGAGATAGCGCCACGTGTCCAAAAAATCTGCATTTTGCTTTCAAGGTACGCTCACGGAGGTGGTGCCACGTAGCCATAGAGAAACCCAAAACTCCAAAGGAAAAGACGACGTAACGGTGATACTATGTTTGAGTCGGGGGCATGTGTCGCGCGCTCATTGGCTGTAGTTGACAGAGTGACAGATTCGTGTCTCCTGGGAACTGATTTGATTGGACGCGAAATGTTTTTGTTTTTTAAAGAAAAATGGGAACTTTGAATATTGATAATGAAATGAATGGGAATTTAATTTTTTGTCAAAAGGAAATATTCGAAGTGAAGAATGAAAGATGGGCACGTTGTGTTGTGACTGTAGATGACACTGACTCAACCTAACCCTATCGTTCTCAATTCTCAGCTCAACTTCATGGCTTCGGCTTTCTTTCTTCTTCAACTCACTCTCTATATTTATATATCTATATATAATAATACACCATATTAATTCTCATGCTTTCATTTTATATTAAACAATTTTCTTTCAATTTAATATTCTACTAATAAGTCTAACATAACAACTCCAAGAATGTCTTGTTCAACCATGATACATAATTTTATCGATTAGCCTTCAGTTTTCAATTTATTTATTTATTTTTTATTTGAGATTCAAAAGTTACGTTTTCTTTATTGTGAGTTAATCTAGGTCTATCCAAATTTAACAACTTGCTGAACTGATCCAAGGCTAATTCTTATATAGGATACAAAAATTTGTGTTCAATGTTAACATAACATGCACGGTTTTTCGTTATAAACCTTCATTAATATTCCATACATTCCGTTTTTAAAAATAAACATGTAAATGTCCAAGTCAACATTCCTAGGCACTTTCACATTTGAATGTTTTTTAAATTTCATATTGAACTATTTAATACTAATTTTGCACCAATTTAAAACAAACCACCATGACTTCTTAATTATAAAGACATTAATATAAATTCATTGATGTTTTTTTATGGAATAGGAGTTGACAAATTGAGTAAAAACGTAAGTAAAAATCACCCATAAGTTTAATGTTTATAAATTTTAAATTGAATGTGATGTTATATTTACTTGTTTGATTAATTCGTGGGTATAGATAGATTTCGTGGAATATTTAACACTTTTATTTTTAATAAATTATATATAAATGGTAATTAGGTGAACTACTCCCTAATATTGGTGGAGACAAGTTGTTTTAGATAATTTTTGTTATATATGTTAGTTTAATATAACATTACAAGAATAAACATAGAATACTTTTTATTAAATAATTTATAGGTTTTTCATAAATATTTCCTACAATGCATAATATAACATTAAAATAATAAACATAAGTTTTAATTAATTTCTTATGTTTGTTCATATATTATTATTGAGCTGTGTTAACTAACTAATTTTCACTTAAGTGATATATCACACGAGTAACACCATCATATGCATATTTTTTTCAATCAAATTTTACATTTTTGCTTTGATCCTCAATAAATGTTTTTCTCATTATGGTCTTTCGTATTATTATTTTTTTATTTCTGTATTGATTGTTTATTCATTATTTCAAATTCTTTAATTGATGAATTCTTTGTTAGGTTATCATGAGTGAATATAACACATATACTTTTTTTGAACAATTTATTTTGAAAAAATATAATCAATGTGATGCAAAGAGGACTATTCCCTTCAATTAAGGTTTCCACCTCCTATTTCTTATAATTTTTCCTATTTTATATAGTTAAATCCAACGAGAGTATAAAACAGTATTTTTTTTTATTTTTTAAAGGAAAAATTAATCAATATGATGTAAATAGTGTTGTTTTCCTTTTACTAAGGTTTGAATCCATTTTTTTCTTTCAAAATTTCTTATTTGACGGAGAAACTCGTACAAAACGAAAAATCTTGGAAAATATTTTACATGTGTCTATTTTTATCTTCTTCTAGTTTCAGTGTTGAATATGGAATGCTTAAAAAAAAGGTGATGTGAATCCTAAATGAAGGAAAACAACGTTCATTATTTTACGTTGATTAATTTTTATTTGAAAATAATTTTAAAAAGTACATATTTTATTAGTTCTATTAAGCTATTAGCTTAATCACTTAACAAATAACCAGCCACTTCAAATATGTAAATAAATTATAGAAACCAAAATAGTAATAAAAAATTTGTAGGGTCATCAAAAGTAAGATTTTTTTTTTTTATTAAGGACAAAAACAAAATGTAAGAGCTTATTGAGAAAAAAAGAAGAAGATCTCATATGTGAACTAATCAAAGATCATTTAACAAACAACTCATAATTTATCATGTGGAGGTAAAGGGTATAAAACAAAACTGAAATACAAAGTTTACGAATGTCTATAGCGGAAAAAAAAACAAATATTAAGAATCGTTTTGACAATTTATTTAATTCATATTTTTACTAAAAACATTTAATGTATCTAAAATATAAAATATTTAATGTTTATTTTTGAATAGTAATAAACACTTGCTAATATATTTAAACACAGTATTGTTATGATCAATTTGTCTGTGTTTTATCCTTAAAAGCGATATTATGATGAATAAAGAGAAGATTTATATATAAACTGTCTCTAATCCCATTTTCTAATTAGCCTTAATTTTTTTTTTCTATGAATCCAACCGGTTTCAAACAAAAGTACTAAAAAAACATAAAGATTCTTACATGTAAACACTATTTGGTGATGAAAAGAAAAGAACAAAAAAACACTTGAGCATTAACTTTAATGTCTTAACCACGCAATGATCTTTTATGTGACAGTTCTAATTTCTTACTCAGATTTGGTGCATCTTTGGACACGCATTTTTAACTCACGTGTCTGCAAATTTTTATGTCAAATGTTAATAAAAAGACGCAAAAGCAACAATCGAAAGTAGCCTTTCCAAAAATTTTCCAAAACACGTTTTTATTCGTATCATATTGCTTCCTAAGTACAACCACAATTTTTTGCCACCAAAACATAATCTTTTGTTGCTTTTATCAAACACGATGTTGTAAGAGCCTCATAGGACAAGTCATTTTTAAGTGCGTTTTAAATGTTTTGAAGATTAAATTCATGACCATTAAAGATTATTCCATTCACCAATACCATAACTTGTTTTTTCTTTTTTCCAATCTCTTTTTTTTTACTTCATGACTTACCAACTAATCGAAGCAAGAAACATTATATAAACCTGAACATTCTTGAGTCTATGGTGGTGCTTTTGAATCAAATGAACTAAAAAACACACACATGAATCATGCTAACAAGCCAGAAATAAAAAAATCTTGACTAAATGTCTAAACGCAGAAGATTTGTTAAAGAAATACTAATATTATAAGATAAAGTAAAGAAAAACTGTAGGAATATAATAATAGTGATTTGATGAATAAGGTAGCGCAGCAAGTATTAAAGTAGGATAAATGAAGAACGTGATTCATGAAACCGACACAACTCTAGGACAAAACGTTGAAGTTAAAATAATGATGACAGCGAAAACGACCTCATGAATATCAAATACTGCATTCTCACTCACATAAATCATTAAAATTGTGATTAAATAAACCAGAAATGATGAGGGGTGATGACAGAATATGATATATATGATTATAGAAGTTATAATTGAAGCACTGAGCAAAAGCAAGCCACAGAAGCCAAGCCAAGAGAAAGAAGGCTCGGAAGCAAAAGTAGCGCACAACACAAAGTTTATCTGAAAAGCTAGAGATAAAAAAATAGATATAAGAATAAACGTCACTGAGATAGAAAAATGGGTAATATTCAGAAGGTACAGGTGGAAGAACATTGTGTGTTAAGGTGTCAACAGGACCAATGAGTTTTGGATATAAAGCCAGCAATTGGGGACTTCACTCTGACCACCATGATAGGAACTCCAATAAGCAAAAGCCAATTGATACTTGCATATCACAAAACACACACACACACACTCACACACTCTCTAAAAAAATCCCCTATCACCTAACTCACCTATCTTCAACTCAACCCCTTTAGTCTCAGAGTGTTACATACACTTACAGAACATGGAATATACTTATTCAGCAGAGGGTGCAGAGGCAGAAACTTACACCAGTAGCAGCACCACCCCATCAAGTGCCATGAGATCATCAAAGAAGAAAGCCAACAACAACACAAGAAGGTTCAGTGATGATCAAATCAAATCATTGGAAACCATGTTTGAGACAGAGTCCAGGCTTGAGCCTAGAAAGAAGTTGCAGCTCGCAAGAGACCTTGGATTGCAGCCACGACAGGTTGCTATATGGTTTCAGAACAAGAGAGCTAGGTGGAAGTCAAAGCAACTCGAGAGAGACTATGGTATACTACAATCCAATTACAACAGTTTGGCCTCACGCTTTGAAGCTCTCAAGAAGGAAAAACAAACATTACTAATTCAGGTACTTTAGATTTGTCCTTCAATTAGAATTGAAGTTTTAACTTCATTAATTGGCTTGTGGATATGAAGATTTTGTATCTGTTGTATCAGTTGCAGAAGCTGAATCATCTAATGCAGAAGCCATTGGAGGGAGGTCAGAGTAGGACACAAGTTGAAGCTGCAAACAGCATGGACAGTGAATCAGAAAATGGAGGCACCATGAAATGTGAGGAGGAGGAAAAGCCAAGCCCATCAGTGGAAAGATCAGAACATGTGCACGGTGTTCTGTCTGATGATGATGGTAGCATAAAGGTGGAAGATTTTGGCCTAGAAGATGAACATGGTCTCTTGAACTTTGGGGAGCATGCTGATGACTCCTTGACTTCACCAGAAGATTGGAGTGCTTTTGAATCCGATGGTCTCTTAGGCCAAACGACCGGTGATTACCAATGGTGGGATTTCTGGTCCTGAATGAAACAGAACAACCAGAATTTTTGTGAAGGAATATGTATGCGTATTAATGCTTCATGTTTGGTTCCATATTTTGCATGCAAATCTTCACATCTGGATGCAGCTAGTTATAGCTTCTACATTTTTTAGCAAAATTGACGTTTTTCTTTCTCTCTCTCTCTCACTCTCTCTCTATTGAACAAGTTTCCAAATACAAACCAAATTAATAAACAAGGAAACATCATGAAACGCGACCTGAGACAAAAGCAGAATAAAACCAAATTGTTCAAACACTTCAAGAAGGAAAAATCTTAATTATTAATGTCTGATTCACTGAGGTACATTGCTGCAACTACGCAATTTATGAAACTGTTATGTTTCGTTCTCTGAGGGCAATTTGGAACATGAAAGTTCGTTCACACCAGATGCTATCCAATTTGAAGGGCCAAGAAGTGTTCATTGCTTATGAAAATTGATGGCCAAATTGCAGCCAAAGGGCTATTCCAAAATTTAATTAATATTCAAAAGAAGACATAGAATATTCCATTATAAGCAAAAATAAATTTCATTCGGCATGTGAAATATCAACAAGCTCTTCAATGCATTTCAGATTCTCACTGTTACTGTAAGCTGGAGCTGAAATCCTGAAACATAGCATAAACCTCTGTTACACTTTCACAGCATAAACCTTGCAAGACTTTAACAAAATCTAGTGACTAAGAAACTCTGTTATGGCAGAAGAGGAAGTGAGAGCAGAAAAGGAACATATTGGCATTGATAATGAAAAATAATTTTTAAATAAACATTGTAGTTTATGACATATCAGTATTTTCGTTTTCACCTTCTTGCTTTTATTGTTATATTTTAGTTTGTATTATTTATCTTTTTTCATTTTAACTGTAATGTCACGAATCCTGTTTATGCCATGACTTACAAACAGACTTGAAACAGTAATCCAAAACTAAAATCAAATTCTTCTAACGAATCAAAGATTTTATAATGTTATAGAGACTAAATCAACTAAGTCAAAAAATAAAACAATAAATTCATGGAACCAAAACAAATAAAAAATATAAAGGTCAAATAAAAACGCTCATATATCATGAAAACTGAGTTATTTAAAAATATATATGGCACATGTACAAAATTTGTAGGGTTAATAATGTTTTTAGTCCATAAATTTTAACGTAAAATTAAAATTTGTCTATATCTGAAATTTTGATATATTTTGATGTTCAAATTTTAAAAATAATAGATATAATTATTTTAACTTAATTATATTAAATTTTTAACATAATAAACATGTTTCAGGTTAATATTTGAAGAATTTACACTATTTAGTATGTTTTCAGCTTCAAAATATATCAAAGTTTCAGATAATATAAATACCAAATTTCAACGAATTATAGTTAACCAAATTTTCTATAACACTTTCTTTTCTTTACTCATCTCCTCGTGTCAAGAAATCTATCGTGTAATCTTCTCCTTTGTTTTCTTACTTTTCTTCTTACTAAACACTATTTTTGCAGAAAAAATTGTAGAAAACAAAAATTTTCTAGAGAAAAGTATGAAATAAAAGTCAAAACTAGAGTGCTAGGAAGTTAGTTGGAATTCAGAAAAGTTAAAAATGTACTACATTTTATTTTTCTTTTGTTTTTTCTTGATTTCTTTTAGTAAAAGGGATAAAGACCACCAACGAATGTTTTCTACGTTATACAATGCTTCTGCTTTTCTAAATTTCTTGTTTAGTGCAAACCGAAATGCTTTAGCCCTAAAACCAAGCATGCCCTTTATGGTAATTGTCCGGGGAGAAAACAAAAAGAAGAGTAATTCTAACGTGTACCTTTAAGATAGTGTGCATGCACCTCTAACCCTGTAAGTAAATTATAATTTTAAAATGAAATATTTAAATTAAATTATTGCATTAAAAATTTAAAGTGATATAAAAAATTAAAAAAAAACACTGCTACAATATACTAAATTTTGTAAAATTAGAATTAAAATTTATACAAAATAACAATTATGTTAACTAATTAAGTTACACGTCTAAAATTTATATCGTTTCATTTGAATTTTTTTTTTTCATCATGTCAACACTAAACAAACTTAAGTCAATACCAAAAAGTAAAAAAGAAATCATAAAAATGAAAAAAAAACCGATAATTAAAACTAGAGTTGATTAAACTTACAAAAATGAAAGGAAATTAAATTCTAAATATTATTACTTTTCTCAAATCTAATAGTTACAAGATACTATTTTTGGCTAGATTCATGCACACAACTTTAAAAGCTTTAAAGGTACATTACAAAAACCCTGGTAAAAGAGTACAAATATATGGATTTGATGTAGTGAAGAATGATTAACTTTTGGAAACGATTAATTTTTATTGTTTTTACTATAAAAATTAAATCTTTTTAAAAAATACTTATATTTAATGTTCCGTGATCTTTCAAACTCGAAAATGAGAAGGATTTTGGATTCTTTGTTAGAATTTTTGATGTGCTGTTCTTTTATTGTCTTCATTATCGTTAATTTTAACGTTTTAAAATATATTAAAAATATATTTATATTTTTAATGTTCAGATGACAATATCATAAATACTGGTAGAGAATCTGGATTTTTGGAGAAGTGCATAATCGTGGGATGGAGAAGTGCATAATCGTGGGATAAAAAAAAGGAAAAAATGAAACACAGTAAAAACGGTGAATTTTGCATGTCTGAGTGTTGTCGTTTTGATGATGGCCAAGTAGGTATTGTATTGTATCTTTCGGTGCCGTTTCCAGTTAATTCAGTTTTTAGGTCATCATGTCCAATCCATTTCAATATTAAAGGCCATAAACACATTCTGTTTCAAGTACCAATATATTACTTATTTAATGATCTTCAAAATATTTAAATATTTTGAAATTTCAAAATAAATGCAAACCTGAGTTTGCTACCACCAATTTTCTCACATTTCAATTATTAAATAAGAAAAAAGACGGATATATATTTTGGTTGACAACATTAATTAGAATCAAAATTTGGTAGTTCCACAACTTATTTAGTTAGTTCTCCTGATTTGGTAACTTTGAATTAATTATTTTAATTAATAAAAGGGTGTGTTAGAGAATATGTTTCTAATACTGTCCATTCAATAACGTTTTCCACCATTAATTCCTACAAATTTTGTAATTTAGGCAAGGGACGACTACGTGTGGATTCTCTACCGACTCAAACTCAGATACTTGAAAACATAAAAAATTGCAAAATAGACAAAAATTAAAGAAGTATCTTTTTAAAATAAACTGAAACACGTTCACCTACATATCAAGAAATAGAGTCTATAGAAATTAACAAAAGTTTTTATCTCAAATCTATAATATTATCAAAGTTACACTTTAACTTTAAGTTGTGACTCTGATACCATGTTAAAAAAATTGATTTTAGACTTAAGTTAGTTTTCCAGAAAGTTTTACGTGTGGATTCTATATTGTTGATTGAAAAAATTATGATACTTGTAAAATTAAAAAGTTGTAAAAATACAAAATTATTTAAAAATTATTTTTCTAAACTAAACTAGATAAAACACTTTGCCTGTAAAAAAAAGTTTATATAAATTAACAATTGTCTTTATTTCAAATCCAAGAAGATTATTTAGAGATTTTAACTTAACTCGACACATATTAAAAAATTGATTTTAAATTTAACTTAATTTTATAAAATTAATCTGTTAAATAAGATTTATATCTATTTATATATCATAAAATTTTAACAAACATAAACAAAAAGATGCTAAAATTTTTTAGCAGAGTCTCTTAATGTCAATGTATGAAATGGATGATACCATTTTTATTTATTTGATATTCCATAATTAGACATAAACAAATTTATAAAATATAATCTTATTTTACAATTTAGTCTTATAAAGTTAAATTAAATTTAAAATTTATTTACTAATAATGATTGATTTTTTTTACTGCAAGTCTCCTTCAATTTTTAAGAGACATATACTTGTGATATATATAAATAAATAAAGAGGATAAAGTTTCGATAATAAACAAAAGACATAATGTGAAACATGTAGGAACAAAAACATCACTACTGCTATTTATCAGCAACAAAGAATGCACGAATAGCAAAGCAACAATTCAATAACAGCAATAATATTTCGGAAAATATTTTTTGACTACTTAATTTTGACAATTTTCTCTAATAATCTTAGGTGTTATTTTTTAAATGATTTTTCATTTTTTTTTCTCATTTTCAATATTCAAAAACGATTTAGAAGATAACACCTCATATTGTAAGAAAAAATTATTAAAATTTAGCAGTTAAAATAACATTATCCTAGTATTTTATATAGAACATCGATGAAAAATGCCATTTATGCAGGATTTTAAGAAGGCAGTTCCGTACTCATCATCATTTTCTGTTAAGAAAATGTTAACACTTTAAAAACCGATGCAATTGCATGCAATAAGAGTAAAGGAACCTGTTTGCAGAAGTGATTGTGAGTAATCTAGAGGGTGCATGATAAACGCTCACATTCATAACAACAGTGTAATTTTTGTTCACTTTAATAACAATATTCTTTACTTTTAGATGTTACGGATATGAGAAAATGAAGTTCCTATTTATTAATTTGTTCTCTTTACCATGAAAAGCAGAATAGAATGATATGCTATCATCAAAAGGTTGATGACAAAAATCTTGCATTTCTTTTGTTAATGTCAACATCGAAGAGAATAATCCTTCTCTCTCTGTCACATTGTTGACTGTGTTTGATGGTTTTAAATGTTCCACAACACGTGGATAAGCTACACTCTATTAGTTCGTAGAGAATAATATATAAATGTTGACATGAACTTATATATTTTGATGCCTTGTTTCTGACATAAAACAACTGGTGCATTGAAGCAATGTACTACCTCCAAGATTTTTCAGTTCCTGATATAGTTTATGGATCCTGCAGAAGATCCTTGAGAGTTTGGTCATTATTAGGGTTAAATAATCACATTATGTAGATGTCTTTTTTTCTTCTTTGGTTATCAGATGAAGGTATCTGAAAAATTGGGTGTGTATCAGTAGAAAATGCTGATATTCTGTGTCATCTTCTTATGCAGCACTTGTATTGTAGAGAATGTTCATATTCCATGACATTGTTATCTACTATATGTCTCAACAATTTTAGCTAACAAAGAAATCCTTAATGTTACCAAATTGTAGTTACCAAAAAGATTGATGTTTTACTTCACTGTCTTATAAGATTGGACACTGAGGTGAAGAAAGCTGGTAACAGTGTTGGTCAAAAAGGCATAGAAAACAACATTAAATAATACAGAAGAGACTAAATTATAAAAGTATACTTATTGTAACACATAAACAACAATTTGACAAATTGACTATAGAAAAAGTTGTTTGACACCGTTTAACGACTATTTAACAATTTGTATAATAATAAAATAGTTTTAATAAAAGTTAATTTTTATATTTTTAGAAAAAAGAGAAAATAAACAATAGGAAGGATACTTTCAAATAATAAAAATAAGTAGTGTCAAAATCTCAATGTCCTTAAGTAATTATTTACTGGTCTCATATATAAAAACGTTGAGCAATTATCAAATTAATATAATTATATTGCAGTTAGCAATTTTGTTATTTGGGAGATAAAGTATAGGAAAGTTGGTAGCTGAGTGACACGTTGTCAAAAAAGTCATCGAAAACTAACGTTTGTTTTTTGTCATTTTTTTTATAAATATACGTATAGAAATTAGACAATATTGCTCATACATTAAAATTAGATTGTACATAAATTAAAAATAAGTTTTAAAAGAAACTATTGGTTAATTTTAATTTATAAAAAAAATAGTTTTATTTTGATTTGATTTTAATAAATACTTTATAGAAGACTTTAGAGAGACCCTTAATTTCTATCTTGACGTGGTTTAACTTCTTCCATACATGTTCATTTCCTTGTCAATTTCAAAAGGATGGGAATCCTTAAGTGTGACAAAAAAATAGACTAATTAATTAATGTGTCCCACTTTTTTGTTGTTGCAATAAATATGTTCCACAATAATTATGTTTTGTGTCTCTCTTTCATAACATGATGTTTTCACGAGTAGATGTTGTTCACGAAGACTAATAATATCTTTTGCTTCTTCTTAATCAGCTTTTTTTTTTTTTTTTAATGTAAAAAAAACTTCTGAACTCATAGTTACTGAGATCAACCAGTTAGTTAATATATTGAGTTTTCAGTTATTTCGAAACAAAAGGAATTAACGTCCGAATAAACATATTAAAATTAGATCTTTAAAATGTATGTGAAATATTATTAATGATATTTGTAATCATCATTATAAAAAATTCAAATCAGTTTTTTAAATTGTCTTCACTCTCATTTATTGTTTACAAAAATTTACCTCAATATTACATACATATTTTGTTATTTAATTTTAATGTTTGTGAGACTTTTCCTAAAAAATATCACATTTAATGATTTTAATGTTATTTCCAGCTTCAAAGAAGCCCATATACAATTATTTACACAATAAAAGAAAGGGCTTTTTTTCTTATACCTCCCTTTTTTCTTTCTGCACCTCATACAGTTTGTAATTTCTAAATTACTTTTTATTAAAATTATAATAAAAATACTTGCATCTTTTTTTAATATTTTCTGTATTGAGTATTTCAAAAATATATTCTAAAACATTGATCTGAAATATATTAAAAAATATATTTTGAATTGTATATTTCAAAATATATTAGCGAAAATAACTTTCAAAAAAGATTCTTCTAAACCCTCCTCACTTCTTGCCCTAAACCCTTACCGCATCTTCTTCCAAACGGCGACGTCTTGCCTCAAACCCTTATTGCGTTTCCTTCAAACCCTCTCAGTTTCATCCTCTCCAAACCGCGGTCGAACCATCTTCAAACTCGTGGCCCTTTGAGCTGTTTGGTACGTTAACATGCCTTTCCATTTCCCTGGCTTTGTGTCCATGATTTCTCTTTTTCTGTTTTGCGAGTCCAATCGTCGAATTTTAATTTGCATTGCTGTGTATAAGATGTTCCTTTGGGTCTGTATAAAGATTTTGATATTTCATTTCATGGAACGAGTAATGTCCATATGAAGTTTGTACAACAAAAGAAAAAATCCAGTTTGTGTATATTTTCTCTTTTTGATTTTGATTATGTATGCTTGATATTTTCTCTTTTTTGTATTGGTTCTGTTTTGCACTACATTTTCTAGATTTCATTCAATCCAAGTTAGTCATAATAAATAGACTATTAGGCTACATAAATCATGTTAATCAAGGTTCATCCAGTTAAAAATTCTATTAAAATTCTCTAACAAGTTGGCCGATGAGGAGATTTATGTAAAATAACATCACTTATCTAGTAGTAAAAGTCATAACTGATGAAATTTATGTATAATTTTCTAGATTTCATTCATAACTTCTGTTGTGCTTTTCTGATTTTAGAATTTACCCATACTAGTTTCAAAACCCATTTTCTGATTTCCTCGTTTTAATTCTGTTTTAGTTCAGTACAGCTGTTCAGTTCAATTGATTTTAATATCTGTACTAGTAATGTATACATTGTTACCTTGGTTGATTTAGCACTCATCTTACTTGCTGATTTTGTTCTTTGACTAGTATTTGTACTGGAAAAAATAAACATGGCTCAGTGGTAAGCTGCTGCCACAAGGAGAGTGGTTTTGTTTAAACTTTCTGACACAGTTGAGATTTTATCAATGGAAGATCCAATTAAATGCACTTGTTTATAGGAATAAAATTCTCAAAATCCTTTTATTTTATGCAGAACTCATACCAGTTCAAAAATAAGTTTATTTCACCACTTGAATTAAAAGAAAAGAGTTGATTTATTTTTATTTTTACAATCACATTTAGAATTTTAGTTTATTACTATATGGATGAATTGTGTCGCATTTATGTTCATAGGCTATATAATAATTTCTGATTAAATTTTCATCAATACACATACAAAAGATGTTGTTTCTGTCACAATCAATAATAAAAAGAATTATTTTAATATGCGTTTTTCATTTCCAGTTTATATTTCAAGTTGTTTTCAGATTTCTTGTTTGATTAGAATGGTAGTTAATTCAGTTTTGATAGGTTTTTCAGTTCTTCATTGCATTTTCATTCCAACACTGCATTAGCATATCAGATTTCATTTAAAATCAGTTTTGCATTTCAATTTCATGATGCCTAGTTTCAATTTCCTGTTCTATATGCTTTTCACTGTTTCAGCACTAGTTTTCATTTTGGTTTTTCTCTTTGGTTTGAGCTTCTTGTTTTAGTTTCATTTTCTAGTTTCAGATTTAGTTTTTACATTGTTTCTTTGAATCATTTTCCTTGCAGTAGCTGCTGTAGTTGAGTCCTTATGAAATAAAACTGTCGATGTAGTTTAGTCTTATGATTTAATTATTCATTATGTTTGTGTGTCTAATTGTCATTGGATTTATTATGACAGGTGAGCACTATTCTTTTGGATTATTCTTGCTTTGATTCTGGTTGTCTTGCATCAAGATTAGGCCATCTTCTTCTGTCTAAAGTAGCAAGTTAGTGTTATTTTGGTTGTGAAACGCATTTACATTTACTTTTGAATTATTAGTGAACCAAGTATGTTTAATTCACTGTTTAACATATTGTTCTTTTTATATGGGCTAAATTCATTTGTAAGTGCTTCTACGTTCTAACTTCTGTTACAAAATGTAATTCATCTTTTAGCTCGACCAGTTGTCTTCTTTAGCTTGTAACAGTGGATGTAAACACCACTGTTTAACTTCTATGTTGTAGATTAGTTTCATCATGGCATTCTATCGTCCCAACCACCAACAGAATGGACAAACTGGTGGTGGAGCGAGGCAGGCTTTGGCCTCAATTCTACAAACTAGAGATGTGATTATTTAACTCTAACACCAGCTAAATTAATTGTTTTCAGAAAATTGACCTTTTTTAATTGTTAATTGGTTATTGAAACTATAATTTTATTCATGTAATAGTATTTTCAATTATTAATTGCTTAATGAAACTATGAACATTAAAGGTGATGGAGAAGGAGTGAACTAAATTTCCAAGGTTTAGTACAAAGTATATAAATGGTCTTGAGTCATTTCTTGATTTTGCTTACATTAGAGGAAGACCTTAAGGATGAGAGATGTTATGTTCATGCGTTAAATGTAAAAATTGTGTTTGGGCAAGACTAAACATGGTCTATGATCATTTAATTGTCTCGGGATTTCTAGAAGGGTATGATCTTTGCATTCACCATGGAGAAGAAATATACCTTTGCCTACTAATAAAGGTGAAGACATGATTGATAATGAAGATTCACATGATGATATTAATGCCTTATAGTATGACACATTTAGAACTGGGGTAGAAGCAAATGAAGGCAAAGAGGGTCCTAACGATGAAGCTAGAAAGTTCTACCAATTGATTAATGATACAATTTAAGAACTCTACTCTGGATGTGAAAGCTTTTCCACCTTATCTTTCATCATTTGGCTATACTTATTAAAGTGTCTTCATGGTTGGAGCAATTCTTCATTCACTTATCTCTTACAATTACTAAAAGAGGCCATGCCTAACTTGAATATTCCTGAATCTTTTAACAATTTAGTAAATTGTGTGGCCTTAGTAAAAAAAACATTGCCTATAACCTAAGCCCTCAACCATATCCTTCACGTCTAGAACACCGTTGCCAAAGTGTTGTCCAAAGTTTAGGCCACAGTCTTTTAACTTCAGTCCACACTTTTTAGTTGTTGTCTAAAGCGAAAAATGATATAGTGAAAGTGACACGTGTTGCATCAAATTCATGCACACATCAATTTTGAATTTGTGTTTGAGTTTGGGGCACCTTAATTTGTCAGTTGCTACCTTAGATACTTGTTTCTTATATGTTTTTATCTGCAGATGTGAAGAGAATATCAAGCTCATGGTGTTACTTGTTAGTAATCTTTGGTGAAATTATGCTCTGAAACATTATCACACTGATATTAGATATTAGAAGCCATTGGTTTCTGGCGATGTGATTTTTTTAAAATCATACACTGTATGTTACTCCTTTTTTTTTTCTAGAGCAGAAGCACTTGGGAAATGCTACTTTCGTATTGAGTGCATTGGTGATTAAGCTATAAATCCTTCTATAGGACCTTACCCTTGATCACCCAAAAAAGGGGCAGGGACACCCATAGAATATCTGATACTTGAACTAATTCAGGCGTACATTGACATGAAGATTAGAACCTTGGGCACTTGGATTTTATTGATTTAATTATGACTACCTTGGATATAGGTACATGTGTTGTGTTATGAAGCTATGACTATTGTAGGTGTCTTGACTCTTGATTGTTATTGCACCTCAAGCCTTTGCTTAAATGATGTATTCTTTCAAATCTTAGAAAAAATAGCATTATTGTGTACTTGTATAAAATTGATCTTCAAAATTTTCTGAATACAAAATTAGGGAAGAAATCATGACAGCAATAATAATTAAATTGAATATAGAAAATATTTTTCCTAATAAACTAGTCATTTGTATTTCTGCTGAAGAGAGTGTAATCCTCTCTCGTTCATATTATATATTTATTTCTCTTGCTTCATTTTCTGCATCTGATGGTTCTGCATACATCCAGGATGAAGATGTCATTGGTTCGACCTCTCTTGACAAGGCGAGGATTCAGCACAAGCTCTGAGAACCTTGTTGCTTCTGTGCTCTTTGAGAGACTGCCGGTGGTCATTCCGAAAATTGACCCTGTAGTTTACGCATTTCAAGAATTCTCGTAAGTTTATCTCTGATTTTGCTGACTTAAATATTATGCTATGCTTGAATAAAAAGAATTTCTAGGAAAGATAAAATGAATTGGGTAATTTGAGCTTCATTGAGTCTTGGGTTTGTAGTCATAGAAGAACTTGAAAGAATTAATCTTAAAGGAAGAAGATTCTTGTTCCATTGACTGATTTGAAACAGTACATTAATCTATACAGAGAACTCTAATTCTAAAGTAATAATTACAAAAAGATCTCTAGAATCTTCTAACAACCTCTAGTAATGCATTTAATATCAACCTAACAACAGAAGATATTATTTCATTTTTCAAAGAAAAATATGTGCTTCTGGAGGACTGTAGAGTAGGAATGGATGTCATGTTAACCCGAATTGTTCAACTTAGACTCTTCTCCTTTTATGAATTTGGTGATTTGTAAACTAGATGGAGGGTGATGTTTTGATAAATTCTAGTGATGAATTTCTTATTTTCCGCCTCCTCAAATTTTCAAAAGAGAAAATATGGAAAAAAAAAATTGTATTCTGGTGGATTCTTTTAGTTGTCATTTGATTAATCAAATGTGAAGAACCTGTTTTAGCAGTGACTATTATACTAAATATATTTTTTATTGGGTTAAACTGTTAGGTTTCGGTGGCGACAACAATATCAACGCAGATATCCTGATGAATTTCTTGACAAATCTGATGCAAGGTACAAGTACTCAAGGGTATGTCTATAGTTTCAGTATTTTGGTGTTTACATTTAATTAGTTTTGAAGAGAGAGATCGCAAGGTGGGATTTCAAATAGTGAGTGATCCATGTGTTATATTGGTGTGTTTTATGCTGGTTGTCGAAGGCCTAGCACAACCCTCATCCTTTATCCAGGCTCGGGACTGACAATGAGACCGCAGGTGCATTTAGATTGCACTTTTAGTTATAATATGTACGAAAAACTTATTTGCAAGTTTCCTGAGAGTTGAAGAGATAAATACTTGAATAGTAACCAACACAAAATATTTTTCTTTTCTCTGTTAAACTTATTTTATGTGAATACTCTCAAATGGATGTAAGGTAGGCATTTATCTATATACTCATAGAAAACTGAAAAGAACCATTGGGTCTATTGCTAATTATCTGTATTACATAAAACTTCTTTCTTTCCTTCCTTAGAACTAGCGAAATATGAAAACTAGTGTACAAGGTAATAAAGAGGGGAATATAAAAGACAATAGACAACTAAACAAAGGTAAAATATAAGTGTTAGAGTACAACTGAAAAATATCCAATTTTCAGTTTATTATATCTTAAGAGTATTAACAATTTCTCATGTCTGCCTTCCATATGTCCGCCTTCCATTTGTCCTTATTATCTCTTAGAATTGTATTCATATTTAATTAATTAGGTTTCATGATTTGTTTCCTTATTTAATTACTAGGATTATGATCTATTATTATTGTTATTCAATTTGATTAAAAACGTAACTCAATCCTATAAACCGGAATTGTAAGATGGGAATTACTGTTATTCAATCGCCCTGTAGCCTGTGATGTCAACACTCCCTGCCCCACACTTAGAACTGAACATTTGGAGCTTGGTGGATAATTGCATGTGCCCAAAGAGCAATACCACCTCCTTCATATCTATAGGAGTAAATCCTAAAGCATTGACAAATATGGGTGTGACCCAATAACAGATCTAGGATAAACTCCTCTCCTGTGTTAAAATCTATGACTTAACTCAATCATAAAAAATTAGCTTAGAGAAGGTAAGGATTGCCTAAGCCTTATAATGACTTCATTGGCCATATAGTTGATTTGGATCTTTTGCCAAACCTATAAAGTTAATGACGCCTTTAAGATTATTTGAATTGGTTCTGCAGATTTAACTCGGTGGCTTGGATTATGATGCAATGATTTAATATATATATATATATATATTGCGTGCTTCTCAATGTGTTGATATATACTTAAGATTTATCACAGCTGGCAATACAGATAGTTTCTTCTTTTCATATGTTCTCATCAAATTGTTATTTCCAGGGGAAAAGGTGATTATCAGATTGACTATGTGCCAGCTCCACGATTCACTGAAGCTGACAAAAACAATGATAAAAGGTATGCACCAATGCGAGAATTTCCAGAAAGAAAACAAAAAAAATTTAAAAAAGAAATAAAATTTGAGATATTGACACTTACCAAGCGGCATGAACGCCAATTTAATGAAAGGGCAAAACATCCTGTGATTTTTCACAAAGTTGGTACTCAATTAAGTAAAAAAAAATATTGAGAAACAATTAAATATTTGCCTTCAATATGAGGACTGAAGTACCGATTATATCTTCTTTTTAAATTTCTCGAATGTATGAAGGGAAACAAATGCTATACAAGAGCATCCATCATCTCAATACGTGTGATTTCTTCTATGAAATATTGGTTCTTTCTCGATCTCATCTTCCTTGGGAATGGACCAATGTCTATTTTCTGTAGCGTGTTGTTTAGTTACGGATAATAATTAACAAGGTTATTTTAGAATTTAAATTTCATTTCTACTCCCTTGCCTGCCTGAGTGGCGGGTGAATGAATTTTGCTTTGACAAATTGTTGATTATATAATTTAGACAAACTTGCCATTTGTATTTTATCTCGTACTCGCCAGTCTTTATGAAAGTCATCATAGGAATGTTTTCAAACTTAAAATACCCTTATACTAGGGCAAGGACCAATCCTCACTCTGTGACTTATTTGAATGTTGAGTAGACAGAGAGACACTTACCTACATTTATCTATATTATCCCTTTTATTTTTCGTTATTTTGAAGAAATGAATTTGCTTTCAGATATAATTTTTGCATGACTGCTCATTCTTTTACTCGTTACTACTTGTCTACTTAGGTCATTACAAAGAGCTCTTGATAGAAGACTCTACCTTCTCGTCTATGGCAACGCGCATGGAGCTCCTAGTGGAAAGCCTGTGTGGCATTTTCCTGAGAAAGTTTATGAATCTGAGGACACCATGCGCAAGGTGAACGTTGGCATATGGCTTTCCTTTTCTTTTTCTGTAACTTTTCCCTTTTAACTTTTTTTAATTTTTCAGTGTGCAGAGTCTGCATTGGAGTCAATCATAGGAGATCTTTCTAATACATATTTTGTTGGAAACGCTCCAATGGGCCATATGGTTGTGCAGCCTACAGAAGACCAGTCTGGATCCACATCTTATAAGGTATATTTATATGAAAATTGTTGTACTTCTGGTTTGCTTATGGAAGCTTCAGTTCTTTTAATATTCTTATTTATATCAATATATGTTGGCACTTTATTGAAGTGCTTAGGACTTTAACATGTTTGGTTATCACATGATTCCAAATTTTGGCTTTCCAGTGCTTCTTCCATTTCAATGTAAACATTGATTTATTTGCTTATTCTTTCTCTTTGCTGAAATCTTCTGCCAGAGGTTCTTCTTTAAGTCTCAAGTAATTGCTAAAAACAAGTTCAACATTGCAAAGTGTGAGGATTTTGTCTGGGTGACGAAGGATGAATTGATGGAGTATTTTCCTGAGCAAGCTGAATTTTTTAACAAGATGATCATTAGCTGATGACAATGGAGGACATTTGTTTTGTTGAAACAATTGCAAATTATCACAGAATGATAGTGAATGACCTTGAAAGAACATCAAACTACAAATAATGTTTCAGGCCACATCTCGATTTAAAGTTTGGATATCTATCTTTCCAGTTCAACAACATATCTTGTTTTTAAATTTCAGAGTAAATTGTTTTTATGTGTACCCACAAGTGCTTTATATCCATTTATTTATTTTTGTTGATAAAAAATTATTAAAAAAAAATTAATAAAACTATTACGGTAAGATAAATGATATTGTAAACATAAAAGAAGTTATATATGCATTCTAATAAATTTAGCAAGAAACAGAAAGTTTTGGTTATTTAATTTTTTTTAGAGGTGATGGTATTTGATATTAGCTATTGATGATATTTGAAAGATTGTGCAAACATTTTCATAAGTTCTTTTCCCTTTCCCTTAAACTTTGAATGATGGTTCAGTTATACAATTATTGTGAATTCTCGTAAGTTCACACCTTTAACAACATTTTATTTGTATAAATGTCGCTAAAATTTGAATTTACCACAACGGTTTCTGATAACCGTAGTTAAAAACTTCTCTTTAATAACAAATCAGATATTTTTTACGTAGGTGGTTTTATAATTGTTATTAATTGATGATGTGTAAAGCAATTTTTGTACTAATGTATTAATTTGCCGACGTAAATTTGAGTTATTAAGACATTTGATACTATCATGGATAATAATTAACATTGAAAGGCAATTTAGTCCACAATATTTGTAGATTTATAAGAAGAACTAATTTTATTTTGATTTGATTTTAATAAATATTTTATAGAAGTCTTTGTTGAGAACCTTAATTTCTTTCTTTACGGGGTTTAACTTCTTCCATACATGTTCATTTCCTTGTCAACTTCAAAAAGGATGGGAATCCTTAAGTGTGACCATAAATAGACTAATTAAATGTGTCCCACTTTTTTTGTTGTTGCAATAATATGTTCCATAATAATTATGTTTTGTGTCTGTCTTTCATAACATGATGTTTCAATGTTGTCATTATTTTCTTTAATACACCAGTAGATGTTGTTCACGAGGACTAATATGTTTTGCTTCTTCTTAATCAGATTTTTTTTTTTCTTGTAATAAGAACCTTCTGAACTCATATAGTTATTCACATCTAACTTGTCAGTTAACATATTGAGTTTTCAGTTATATATAATTATTAACACAATAAAACTAATCTGATTCAATGGGCCGTATCGGGCCTATTGTTAGGAGAAGGCGACGATTATTGGATATATATCGACCGAAAACAATTATGGATCTATAACTGTTTATTAGGCTTGGAGCAAAACGAAAAACAAAAGTAAAGAAATAAAAATAAATTATTTCAAAAACAAATTGTTAAGACAAGAATGAAAACTTTTTTACAGAGAGCAGATTGGGCTTGGGCTTGGGTTATAGGAGACTTCTTTGTTTCATCGAGACCTATTACAAGGACTGAATTTGTGATGAAGCAAGATACTTTATTTTTTCATTTTTATCATTTTTACAAATTGATATTGAAATGTTTTAAAATTTTCTTTTTCTTCCTTTCAAATATCTTTTAAAATTTGAAAACTGTAAATGAAATTCTTTCCTACACATTAAATATGACAGAAATTTAAAAAAGAAATCTTCAAACAAAACATTATGTTAAACAAATTTTAGGTTTAGTTTTGAATATAAAAGTACTGTTGATAAAAGAAATTTCACAAACATACTTTTCAACAAGGATGATATATTAGAAAAAAACTGGTGATTACTTTTCAGTATATGTATAAAAAAAAAATCTCTAATTGATCAAGTAATTAAAAATTTAGCAATTCCCTTTCAGAATAGCCTTTACTTTGTCAAAAAAGAAAATAAGTTTTACTTCGTGCACCCCATACAAAAAGAAGTTTTACTTCTTGGCGCACCATCAAAATTTCAAAATAACCATTTGACCCTCTGAAAAATTTTGTTTCCGAGATACATCTTCCAAAACATTTTCGAAATAAATTTTTCAGAATTTCTGAAATAAGATTTTCGGAACAAAATTTTTGAAAAAATGGTTATGGAATCAAATTTCCTGAATCAAGTTTCCGAAATCAGATTTCCAGAACAGAATTCCCGGAAACAGATTTCTATATAAAATATGTTCCGGAAAAGTTTTTTCGAAAGAGAATTTTTGGAGAAAACTTTTCGAAATATATGTAACGTCTTTCAAAACAAGCTTTTTGAAATACTATACAAAAAAAAATGTGTTTGGGAAAAGTTGTCTGAAATGATTTTTCTTTTCTTTTTTCATATTCTCTTCTTTTGCATCATTATCTTCCTTTTTTTCTTTCTTTGCAGTGGCGGTAATGTTGGAAACAGTGGCAGCGAGTGTGGCGCAGTGGTAGAGGGTGTTTTAGTCTTTTCCTCTTATTGGGGAGGTGCAGGAAGCAATTGGTGAAAAGGAAGTTAAAAGATAAGATTTTAAGTGATGGAATGATTGTACTTTCCAATGGACCGCTTACTATTTTAATGGGATTGGGTTAAGATTTTGACTTTTGCTCTCACAACTAAAATGGTAGAGTATGCCTTGTGAATAGCCCTACCATGCTATTCCAAATAAAGGACCATTATACCCTAAAACTTAGGGTAGCCCTATCTATTTACCATTCTGTTTTCCTTCAAATGAATTTACATCTAACTACACCTATTAACATCTAATTATCAAATCATGCCCTAATAAAAATTAAATTATTTTAAAAATAAAATAAGCTTCTATTCATTGTGTAAAAAGTCTTTTACTCACATGCGAGACAATTTTGTTTATAAAAGAAGCCTTGTGCAAAAATTATTAGAATCTATCTAATCCAAAGCTCATATACTATACTTTTGTATTATTATTTTATCAAAATGAAGCTTTCATGAAAAGAACACAAGGTATCGTGAAAAGAACACAAACTTTTTAAAATGAAAAATAATCATACAAAAAAGTTGAAGAGAGCAACTTGCGGTGATGAAACGCTTGTTGTATAAATATTTTCTAAACAACCATCTAATTATTATGTATATAAATAAAATAAATACTTGAAAACTAAAATGTTTTGTGTTTAGTTTTTAGAAGAAGAAAAAATGCCAAATTAAGTATATCAGAAGCTACCATAGTGGAACCAAATTAAGTAAATGGTTTTTTTAATGTTTTGTTGATTGCATGTTGATAATTGATATAGTTGACTAAACACATGTTGCCAATCAAATGTTGACCATCCAGAAAAGTTGTCTGCCCAGAAAGAAACTAGTGTGTAACTAGGGACACAAATAACATGTGAGATCATATGTTAACATCCATGTCACTTCATTTGGTCAAAACCCATGTCACAAAAACAATTTGCAACTTAAATTTAATTAATTATGTTTTCCGACCGTTGTTGGTTCCTTGTTTTGAACAATTCTAACTTCAATTTAAATGCAACCAAATCAATCAACCTCAAGACCAGAGAAGGGTTTCGTGTCGAGTATATTCCTTCTCTTACAAAATAGTTTATTCATCAAATTCATGAGTCATTATATTATGATAGGATCCAGTGAGCGTTTATTTTCAGAAATCTAAGCGTGAGTTTAAGTTTTACATTAAATAAAAAAATAAAAATGAGAAAGTTATATATCATATAAGGGTCAAAACTTATAATCTTATAAATATATTGTCTTAAGGTTTTGGGTTGAGAATAATATCAATTCACTCTCAAAAGAATACCTATTAGTCAGGATATATTTAAGAGTGTAACGATATAAACGTCACGATTTAATTGTAATATGATTTCTGCTCTGAAACAATTAATACCACCTGGAACATATTATATATTTAGTTGTTGTTGCCAATATTGTAGAGCCACGAGAAATTTAAGAGAAATTAGTAGAAAGAATAATGGATATCAAGCATGCATGAGGCCATTTTGGACATGAATTATTGCATTTTAGTATTCATTCGTAGCTGGAAAAGGAAGTTGAAGTCTATGTTTCTCAATTTGGAAGTATGTCACAAAATTGTTAGTCTTTGTGGACTAATAAATAATTGAAAGAAATTATAATCAAAATTCAGAACCACCACCACTTGTCTTGATATATATTTATGTATGTGAATGGAAAAACTTTTTAATTTTTTAATTTTTGGTTTTTGCATGATGGACTCATCTGGGTATATTTAGGTATATTTGATTTAACTTTTTTTTTTTAGTGTGTTGAATAAGAGAGAGAGAGATTTGAATGGTCAAGTGGATGAGAGAAATTTAAGTAGTGTAATAAAAGCATAATATGATGTTTACCTACTTATTAACTTGACCCTACTCAAACAATTAATGAATTTTTTATGGACATTTTATGTGGACGAATCAAAATCATAATACAGCTGAATTTCACACTTACCTTTCAAGACTATATATGAAGAACTTTCCAGCACAAGACCTTGAATATTTTTTTCAAATCAATCAAAGTGAAGAAAAAAATATCAAAAGTGAAGCTTCTACAATGTTTGTGACTCGGTAGTGTATTCTTATTAATATTAACAGAATATATTCATCTTTATCTAAATATATATTTTGGTCTCTAAATATTAAAAAATAGTACTAAATAATATTTTAAGTTAATTTTTAAAAAATTGCTTTATATATATATATATATATATATATATATATATATATATATATATATATATATATATATGTTTATTACACGGTATAATTTTCACACAGCATTATGCAAGTTGTTACTTCTAACTTTGGAGTTAATTATTTTTTAATTTAAATTGTGTGAAAAAAATAAAAATTAATTCATTGAATACTTAAAACAATATATTAATTCATTATGTTTATAAAATTGAAATAAATACTAATAGGTAAAATAAATAAGGGATAAAACAATACTTATTAAAATATAAGGAATGAAATTAAAAGAAAATTAAATAAGCTACAAAATATAAATTAGAAGTTCTTAATATCAAACTATTTTGTATTGGTATCAGTTTATAATTAGTTAAATAAGTCTCTAATATTAGCTTATTGTCTTACTATTCAAACATTAAAATCTTTCACCGAAATATTGTTCAGTCAGTGTAATTACAAAAGTATGTTCATAATTCATATATTTTTCATCAAGCTTAATTTTAGTTTATATTCTTTTAAATAAATAAATTTGTGCTTAATATTTGAAAGTAATATCTTGTATGTTTTGAATTTAATATTTAAAAATAAAGTCTTACCCCTAAAAAAAAATTCAAACAGAAAATTAAACTTGTTTCCAAAATGTTTTGGAAACTAATTCATTATCTGAAGAAAATAGAGACTAAAATGTACCAAAATTATATTTTTACATACCAAAATATAAATAATTTACATACAATATAAGTAATTTACTAATAAATAATAGTTGTATTTTAAATAACAGTATATTCATGTAAAATAAAAACGATCGATATCATGTCATTTAGTGTGTGAATTGAATGGTGATCTATTGAGAAACAGTTTCAATCTAATAAATAAACTGATAACTTGTTATTCAAGGTATAGGTTTTAACAAGTTACACCTTTAAAATATTTTAATAAACTAAAGTATGACTTAATTATTAATGTATACTTTAAAAAAACTTTAGTAACGACATTTCAACTACTACGACAACCAACGTATTCTTATTTTTTAAAATTAAAGATACTAATATGTTAAGAGATTGCAATTTTAAAGTACTTTTAAGAAAATAAAAAATATATTTTACTAACATTTGCATTTTTAGAAAACAGAGAGAATGTCAATAAATTTATTTGGAACCGCCATTTTTCTTCAACGGAAACTTAAGCAGATTAAAGTCTATCTTTTGAAACATTAAACTAAAAAAGATTGAAGATTCTATAATCAACTTGGCTTCCTTCTTTTCATTTCAACTTCAATTAATGGTCGTTCACACATGTCTCCCACCCTATTATCCCTTTCTATATTTTTTCCCAAATATTTTGAATTAGGGTTTGGAATTTCAGTCCAAGTGACGAATAAACCCTAGAAAACCTTAATTTACCATCATTGACTCTATCCTTTGAATTTTTAATTTATTCAGATTTTACAAAGATCCCATCTTGACCAGATCATCAAATTACAATTAATCATAACATAAAAGATTATTGAATATTTTACTAACAAGTGCTCCATGTTGTATGTTAAAGAAACTTTATAATTGTGCACAAACACTTCACCACGCAAGTGAGAGGAAATTTGCAGGAAACCTCGTCCTTGTTAATATGGATAGTGATTTTAATTCCACACAAAATTTCAAACACAAACTACGTATATATAAACCAAAACTAAGGACTATATGGGAATGGGATATATATATATATATATATATATATATATATATATATATATATAATACCTTTAACATAAAATTTTAAAATAATGAATTTATCGATTTTCATCCTTATATGATGTTCAATTTTCTTATTTTTACTCAATGTGAAACTTACAATTGAATTTCAAATGATTAAAAATATATTTTAATTGTTTTGTAATTTTGCTTTTCATTCTATTCCGACATAACATGTACATATTTTTTTCACACAACTTGATAATGAGTAATTAAGAAAGTGTAACATATTTATTATCAAACAATTTATAAAGATCGGGGATAACAATGACACAGGGTGAGAGATAACAATGGAAAAGTGTAAGGATGAGTTTCAAAATCTTATATCAATCTTTAAAAAAATTCATCATTATCCCCAAATTTATATTCAACAAGTATAAAAATTGTGTTATTTAAATATCAATTAATTAATGTTTATAAAATAAAAATAAAAATACTCACCAGAAAACATATGATGTCATCAAATATTCAATATTTAAAGGGCATATCCTTTCTTATTGTCAAATATTTAGAAAAAAAATTATAATTGTATAAATTTCAAATTAGATTTCCAAATAATAATTGGATAAAATAAAAGAGCTACATAAAATATTACATAATTATACATAAATACAATTTCATAACAATCAAAATTTTTACAATTTCATAACAATCAAAATTTTTATCAATTTAACAAACGTTAGTGAAATAAAATTGATAAAGATAAACAACATTTTTTAAGAAAATATAAAAAGAAAACAAATATTCAAGTTTGGATATATTTCAAAATGTCTATTTCCTTTTGTTTTCTAAATTCTAATGAATTTATACAACTAATAAAGATTATAATTAATACATCACTTGAACGAAATCACACAAAAAATAAAGATTAAACTAATAATAATTTAAATTTAACACAAATATTTCATATTTTGAAATTCAATTAATGTTCGATGGTGATAAAAAATATTCATGACAATGAAATTAAATTATTATATTATAATAAATGAAATTATATTCAAGAAAATAAGTTAGAAAATAAAAATAATTACATAAAAAAGCATCATATAAGTACTTTGCACAATGGTTAAATATGTTTTTGGTCTCTTAACTTTTAGTAAAGATTGAAACTATTCTCTCTTCAAAACTTTAGACTAATTTAGTCATCTATCATTAGAAATGTGTAGATTTAGCCCTTTTAACAAAAATTTTGTTAAATTTATTTGAAGATTCAAATGTGTTTCTCATATAATATTGAAGCAAAAATGTGTCAAATAGTAAATAACTCAAATGCTATCATGAAACGCATTTGAAAGATCAATAAACATAACAAAAGTTTGTTAAAATAACTAAATTCATGTATTTATAAAGTCGGAGAACTAAATATGACTAAAGTTCCAAAGAGATACTAATTTGAATTTTCACGAAAAGTTAACGGATCAAAGACATATTTAACTCTAAAAACAAATAGTGAAAAATTATTAAAAAAACCATGATCGTCAAATGTATGTCTTAGAAAGATTTAGACTGTCACCATTGAACAAAATCACACAAAGAAAAACAAATGTATAATTAAGAGTATGTGATAAGATATAAATCTAGGCAAATCTAAGAGAATTTTTCAGACATGAAATTAGTTGAATCATTGAAAGATAATAAAAATTGTTTTAGCAAAACAAAAAGTTCTTCAAGTGAAATTAAAATTATGGATAAAAAAGAATAATGAAAATAAGTTTTTTATATTACCTTAGTAAATGAATGATTTATGCGATTGAATACTTGAAATTAAGAATAAAAAAATTCTAATGTAAGAAAAAAAATCTATAAATAAAAATGTTATAAATGAGTATGAATAATCAAATGTAATACTTAAAAACTACTTGATTCATTGTAATTGATAATATATCATTTCAACTTAACAAAAAAAAAAGATTGTGATAAAAGAGAAAATACTTTGGAGATCTGAGTAAATGTATTGGATATAAAAAACCACAAAATTAAAAAAGAGATGAAAAAATGTGTAGCAAAAGTAAAAAAAAAAAACGTTATGAAACTAAAAACCAAGAGAATCCAATAGTACTTTAGCAATTTAAATGGAAATGAGAGAGAAGAGGAAGGAAGGAAGGAGGGTAGGGAGAGAGAGAAGAGCAATCATGGAAGAGAAGAAAGAAGAGTGAGAAGATGAGAGCTAGTTAACAATTTAAAGGCCATGCATACACAGTACAAAAGCCAACGTAGTTCGCCATATACTACGTAAAAATTTAATGTTATTGATGAGGAAGACTATATCCATGTATTTTTGAAGTATCACATATTAACACGAACAAAATTTCTGACAGAAATAAAAAACTAAAATTACATCATAATTTAGGAACTAAAAACATAATTAATCCACTATTTTCATTTTTTTCATTTTAATGTATATAAGTTGTAATTTTAGTTCTGTTTTGATTTGAGAATAATAAACTAATCCATGATTTTCTTACACTTAAACTTTTTAATTCTTCTTAAAAATATATTTTATGGGTATCAAAACTCAAATCATCTTCTGCAAACATAATTAACCCACTATTTTCATTTTAATGTATATAAGTTTGAAATGTCTGCTTTGATTTGAGACTAATAAACTAATCCATAGTTTTCTTACACTTCAACGTTTTATTTCTTCTTAAAAATATATTTTATAGGTATCAAAACTCAAATCATCTTGTACAAATCTCTTTGAAACTTTTAAAGTCCAATTAATCTAAATTTTCCGTTTTTTTTTCTTTAATATTTGGCATACCTCTTTTGGTGTTTCAACTGTTATTTAATTAATTTTGTTCATTTTTTTTAAATAATTTAAAAGATTAAAAGTTCCAAATTAATACAATTCTTAACTAGAAGAATTTATTGAATTAAAAAAAATCGAAACTTTAAAGCAACAAAGATACATTTTATTCTTAAATCATCAATAATAAATAATGCTACTCAAGAAAAGAGAAGACTTTAATATTATCATCGAAGCTAAAGAAATCTAAGGGAAGTTTATAATTGTACATAAGCGTTTATTGCTTTTTTTTTCTTTAATTATTTTTATATATCGCATTAAATCAATCTAATAAAGATGTTCACTTCCTAAATTAAATAACAATTTTAAAAACAAAAACAAAATCACTTGTTAAGAAATAGACTCAACCTTACAAAATCGACTCATAAAATAAGATTTGCATTCATTTATATATCTTGAAATTGTCTTATATTTAGTCAATATAAAACTTCTAACACATAATATGAACTTTAAACATAATTCAACACCGATTTGTAAAATAAGATTTATACTCATTTATAAACTTTGAAATTGTCTTTATCTCTGTCATAGAACTTCCAACGAGACTTTCAAATCATGAGTCCACGTTAAAAAAATAAAGAACGTGTTACATTTTTACAGTATGAAGTCAGAAAACAAACCTTCTAAATATCCATAACATATAGTTTAAGCTCCCCTCTGGAAGCTTTAGATCTGTCGTATTGTTTACTTTAGCTCGCCGCCACCACCTTGTCCGTATAGTCAATTATTTTGACTCACTCAGCGAGATTTGAAAAAGTTTCCACTCTAAGCTCTTAAACCATTCTGCTGAAGGCACCATGCAAGAGTTATAGGTTTGAAAATTTTCTTCATAGAAATTAGGGTATTAATCTATTTTCATATAACAATTGTAACTAATGTTTCATAATTTACGATTTTTTTTTCAGCTCTTATATATTGTTACTATTGTAATTAATGTTTCATTTACATATAGTATATTAGTGAAAAATAAGTCAATTACATGTGTGAGTGAATATTAAATGTCCAAAAATACAACACAAAAAAAAAAGTGTAGTGGCATTTTTAAAAATTTTGGCAACTTATTTTATGTCAACTTAGGACACCCAAGGTAAAAAAAATCATTTAAACATTACACATTGTGTCTTATTCATTGTAGCACTTGCTTGCTCTTGAACAATGGTTAGCAATTTTTTGTAGTCAACACAACTATTATTTCTCTATATACATTTTTTTCTACCAGATGCAACATAGATTATACGAGAAATTCTATCTTAAACATTTGAGTCATACAATTTTGGACCATATATGTAATATTTTCATTTATATTTCTTGACATTATAATAATTACATGTAATCAATAATTTTATCATGTTATATACATTGACAAATTGACTATAGATGGAAAATGATAAGTATATGGATTTGTTAAGCCTTAATCCATTATGGGAACATGAATATGTAAATCCAATCACAGTTATAAACATGAATGAAACTCACAAAAACACATATATATATATATATATATATATATATATATATATATATATATAATCAAAGTATTTGTATTTACACAAAAGTTTCGTGGCTACATCTAACCCTAACAAAAATGGGTATAGCTCTCCATTGTCATGGAGAGCTCAAGCTTACAAATGGAAGATAAAGGAGATACAAAAAGGAAGATGGAGTCGTTCCCAAGAGCCCTAACACACCTTTAAGCTCTCCAAAATGAGTTTTTCATGCCTTCACATTGCCAAAGATCATTTCCCCTTGAGCAAACTAGAAGAAATAGGTTAAAATTGTCACCCATCACGAGTTTTGTTTATTTTAATCCTCTATTTCTTCATCTTGAATAAAAGGTTGTACTTATTCTTGTATATATTTTTCTTGATAAAATTCATCAGCAAAAAAAATCTAACAGTACAACCTTCAAACCAACATCTTCCACATGATTAAGTCAGCTAAAAAAAATGAAAAAAAAAACATCTAGATTATCATTGTCCAAATTTTTAAAGTTCTTAGATTACCAAAATTCTCAGATTTTCAAAATTATTAGATTTTCAAAGTGTTCAGCTTCTCAAAATATTCAGATATTCAGATTTTCGAGGTTTTCAGTATTCTCGTTCTCATATTTTCAAACATGTGAAATTTATTATATAAAACATACTTATATAAATTTGAAGAGAACGATATACAAAAATAGTAAAAAGAAAGCACGAAGACACTACATGAAAATAATATTATAAAAGTGAAAATAAAACTTAAAATCTGCTTTGTAAAAAATATTTACAAAAGTTTCATAAAAATCCAACTAAAATAAAATATTTAAATAGAGACATGTAATATTTAAAGTATGCTGTAATTAATGAAACTTGAAAGTTTTCTGGGTTCTTAATATTTATTGGAAAGATTGAAACCAATTAGATAAAAACAACTCTTCTTTTCCTTCTATCTGTTTAAGACTTATTTTGAAAAATATTTTTTATATTTTTTCAATAAGAAGAGAGAGAAAGGGGTTTTCAAAGCTTAAAATCTGATCTGAAAAGAGAGTTCATGTTACTTTTACATTAATGATCTTATTTTTGTATCAAATACTTAATTTAAGACTATGATAATTAAATTATTTTAATTAAGTTTAAAAATCAAATCAAAATATTTAATGTGTTTTTTTTTCAAAAATATTCATTATAAAGTTTATTTATTTTTAATTTTATTTATTTAATCTGGAAACAATGAAAAAAAGGGTGTTAGAACAAAAGTTAAAAAAATAAAATTTGACAAATGGCGCGAGCAAGCATGGCGCGCTAAGCAAAATTAGGGCGCGAAAGAGGTCGCTTGTTCTTTATAGTTCAAATAAATTCAGACTTTGTTCTTGCATCTGTATCAATGGCGTCTTCACTCCCTCGGAGAAGAACCCACGCTCCCAAATCATCTCCCACCGTAGCCGTAATCGACGACATTTTATGCCAGGAATGCGGCTCCGGCGACTCTCCGGCGAGGTTGCTTCTCTGCGACAACTGCGATCGAGGCTACCACCTCTTCTGCCTCCGTCCCATCCTCCCTTCCGTCCCCACAGGCTCCTGGTTCTGTGGCTCCTGCTCCAACCACAAGCCTAAGTGTAAGCATTACTTTCATTTCTCTCTTTCAGATCCCACATCCGTTAATCCTTCCGATGAGTTCAAAAAACTAGTTTTAGGGTTGGATTAGGTTGCATGCAATTTGGGTTTTTTATTTTATTTTTTGTTATTCAATAATTAACCTGGGTGGTATTTAAATCTGCAGCTTTCCCCCTTGTTCAGACCAAAATAATTGATTTCTTTCGCATTCAACGTTCCTCCGAGCCATTGTTGAATCAAGGTGAGGTGAAATGGTTTTTGAATATATTGGTACTGTAAGTTTGAGTCGTTAGATGTTATGGTTCTGGTTGAAAGTTGAAACTGGTGGTGCGGTGGTTTTAGATGCACGGAAGAAGCGAAAGCGGGGTGGGAGCTTGGTGATTTCGAAGAAGAAACGGAAACTGTTGCCGTTCGTGCCGAGTGAGGATCCAAATAGGAAGTTGGAGCAGATGGCATCACTGGCAACGGCATTGACCGCTACTAATACAGAGTTCAGCAATAAGCTTACTTACATGCCTGGAATGGCACCTAGGTCTGCTAATTGTCCTGCTCTCGAGCGTGGTGGAATGCAGGTACTTGGAACTGCTGAACAATTGCCCTAATTTTTGTGCCCAGATTATCTGATACTGTTTGTAAAGAAGTGGGTTTTTAGTTAAGCATTTTGTGAATGGAGGAACATCACATTGTTGTGTGATTTTGATGGTTCAGGTTTTGCCTATACATTGAGAAGCTAGAGTTAGTATTATTGAGAAAACAAGCACTTTATGGTTCTAATAGATGCAAAACATGCCATTTGTTTACTTTTGTATGAAAGGGATTCTGAAATACAAAGAACATGGTCTTATTCTAAGCTTTGTCCAGTCAGTTGTATACAGATATTTATATTTATTGGGACAATGTATTTCACAATTTGCAACTTTTCCTTAAATGGAACAGAAGAAAATAAGCAACACCCTACATTTAGCATCTGTGCTGGTTTCTGGTTCTTCTCCTTTTTCAGTATTTAATTGATAAGTCTCTTGTGATTTTGTCTTTTTTACTCAGGTTTTGTCAAAAGAAGATACTGAGACATTAAACTTGTGCAAAAGTATGATGGAAAGAGGAGAATGGCCACCTCTAATGGTTGTTTTTGATCCTCTAGAAGGGTATGTATTAGCATGTTACATAGATTGCAGATTGCAGATTGTGTAATCATTCAACAACAATCTCAATTTCCATTTCCAAGAGAAGAATACTCAGATTTTAAATTTTTTCTTGCGCAGCTTCACAGTCGAAGCAGATAGACCCATCAAAGATTTAACCATAATTACAGAATATGTTGGGGATGTAGATTTTTTAAAGAATAGGGAAAATGATGATGGAGATAGCATAATGACACTTCTTTCAGCTTCTGATCCTTCGAAGACACTTGTGATCTGTCCTGACAAACGTAGCAATATAGCCCGGTTCATCAATGGCATCAATAACCATACACAGTAAGTTTTTTTCACCTCAGATTTTATTCTTGTTATTTTTGCTTGTGTTTTGAGAAGTCTGAAATTAAGGAATTAAGGACGGACACATTATAATAATGTGTATGAAATCCTTTACTTTCACTTGAAGTAAGGTGGTTGTTTGATGGAAACAACAATTAATAAAGGGTTTTCCCTTTTGGTGTAGGGAAGGAAAAAAGAAACAAAACTTAAAATGCGTGAGATTTGATGTTGGAGGCGAATGTCGAGTTCTTTTAGTCTCCAATAGAGATATCTCAAAGGGGGAAAGGTTGTACTATGACTACAATGGAGATGAACATGAGTATCCAACTGAAAATTTTGTCTGATTGCCTTCAGATGTAAGCAAAGCACCCCAAACAAGGGGGACTGCGAGCTTGTCATTTTTTTCATCACTAAGTTGATTTGGCCACCCGCTTTAGAATGATTGCTTTGTGACAGCCCCATTTGGTGTACACTCTGAGCTGGACATGTATCATGTTGAATGCACTATATTTTTAAATTGTTTATTGATTAAATTAGTGTATGATTTAATATATGCAATGATCGATGCATATTTTTAGCAAAAGCTGATATTCGTCTCTTAATTTGGGGTTTATAATTTTATTTTATATAAGTGATTTCTAGTCTTTATATTTAGTGTAAATGGTATGTTAAATTAAGCTATGTGACTTAGATGTTTAAGATAATTGAAATACTAATCAAATTTTAGCTTTTGAGTTTATGAACATTGCTTTATTTATCTGATTAAAGGAAATAAGATGAAAAAGTTGACATGAAAAATAAAATTAAAATATAGAGAGCAATTAGGAAATTTGAAAGGCCATAATGTAAAAATGTAGGTCTTGTTCACTCTTAATTTTAATGGTTGAAAGAAGGTGAATGTTTTCGAAAAGAAATTGAGGTCCTTTTGTTACCGAATACTTGTATGGCGCTTCCCTTATTATCGAAAAGTTGGATTGACTTGAGCTTGTGGATTTCTTTTGTTAGTATGGATGGTCGGGATTATGAAACAGCAAACAGTGCAACACACCTTGGTGCTCATGCATTGCGCTCGCACATGAATAATGAGTTCTGAATGCCATAAAGTGATAGATATTTACACGAATAATGTGAGGATGAATAATCTGTTGTGTTCTTATTAAAATGGTAGGTTTTGCGTCAAAGAATTGATGTACATGTGTACAATACTACGCCCGCGCTATTTTTATATGGTCAATCAATTCTTATATGGGAAGTGCTTTTGTTTGAGTTTTGCGATTGTGGGAATTAGTAAACCCTAAAAGCGTAAACTGTAGTTGTAATTTATTAAACAAATTTTAATTCTAGTAGTTAGGATGTTAAAAGAATTGGCCTTTTATGTTGCCTTCTTTAAGACATTAAAGTGTTCAATGAAATAGGATATTGAAAAGGTCATAAACCTAAACCTCAAATCCATCCCCTATGTAACTCAAGATAACAAGAATTTCAAATTAGGGATACACAGCGGACAGAAGAGTTACACAATAAAACCATTATTAAAAACTCATGAAGTACATTTTTACAACAACCGGCCAATAATATATTACACATTATTTTTTTAACATCAGCTTGATAACACCGGGGTTTAACCTACTAATTTTTTTTCAAAGAATGGATAAATACACTTTATACCATACGATGCAGAGCAAACTTCAACGTTCTTTGGGCAACAATGGCTCCAACTGGGAATCTCTGTCCTTGGGGTGTGGAGGCCTGCCATTACCAGATTCTAAGTCGGTCACTGAAAACTTCTCCGCTCTGTCTTTCGACAATCGAGCAAACAAACTTGGTTTATCTTCAAATGAAGAAAGTGGCGTGAGTGAACTGTCAGGTCCCGCTTTCAAGCTTTGAACATGTTGCAAGCAAACTTGAACAGCATCATGTACTCTCACAAAGTACCATTCTTTGCCTATCAACTCCACCAGACCGGATTTTGAGAAGGTGAGCAGAACTTCTGGGCTTGGATTAGATATTGCAATCTGCAAGAAGAATAAGCTCAAGTTAGATAGTGGAAACTCTGTAGACCCGCGGTGATGATTTTTAAGCATTCTAACAGTGGTTGAAAGTTCACAATCTTATTGTACCTGAATGTCCCGTAATTTGTACTCCTGATATAAGTCTTTCAAAGCTTGAACAGCACTAGAATCTATGTAGGTCACAGCTGCATTCATAACCAGATTGTAAGATTAGAAGAACGAGCCAGAGTTATCATCATTATCCCTTTCATAATTTAGTTGCGAGCAACCATAGTGCAAAAGAACATTTACAAACTCAGTAAAATGTGGTTCATGTAGTTCAACACTCCAGGGAACTTCAAAAATAATGGAAATGATCAACACCAACCGAAAACATCAACTGGACATATATGTCACAGTTAATTACAATTAGACGTTTTAATAATCTCACGACACTGAACGACTTATGAGTCTTATTAACCATTAGTGTCACAAGTGATAATTATATAATCACATTAATTTACCCATTAGATGTTAGCTTATTTAGAGCTTAAACACATTAATAATACATTATATGGCCTCTTTGTGAACAAGGCAAGGAAGACTTACGTGCCATCTCAAGAATCACAAAATAAATTCTTTCAACCTCAGGTCCACGGTTTTTAGAACTATCAACATGAACTTCATATTCACGCAACCTGATAAGAAAACTCTAGATGAATTAAAGTATGCTCTTGGTTGGAAAAATGTCAATTACAACTCACTTCTCCTTACCTGTCCTTTATGAAACTCGTGTTTGCAAAATATATTGGAGCATCAACACGAACAATTACAATTCCATTATATGAATATGCTTCAGGATACTGTTTAACATTCCTATAAACAGTTGTCCCTGGCAAACGACCCAAAACAGCTGCAGTGAAGACCAAACAATAATGTCAGCATACTAACATATCTTGCAATATTTACATATTAGTTTTCAAAATACAAAAGGACTACTCTTGTCTTAGATGCAAGATTGAAATTTTCATTTTTATTGGTTATATTAAAGTTGAAAGGCATACAATTTATATTTTAAAAAACTATAAGCATGCATAGATGCCTACATAACAATCACATTTCAAATAACTTCAGGAATTCTGTATTAATATACCCTCCTTAATCCTTAAAGCATTTGATTGAAATAATGAATTGACATCCCAGGTGAAGTATTTCAAACACATGGCCAAATCTAGATGCCTTAATTCAGGATTGATCCATTGCAACCTAAAACAAATGGTCCTATCATATTTTGTAATTATTTCCCTGCTTTAGCTGTTAGCATTCTTAACTGTGATTCCAGTCTTTCAATTGTTATGCTAATGATCGTTTGGTAACCGGTCTCTTGCATTTTTCAGGGGAAACGAAACGGGTTCTGCAATATTGTTGTTCATCAGAAAAAAATATATTTCCAAAGTTCATAAATGTTTTATTTTCTTATTTATGTATCGACATGCATAAATACCCAATTTTAGTCTCTTATCATTTTAGGTTCAAGGTATTCATTTGAAAGAAATTTTATAAATTAAAAATTCCACGAATCACATGACATGATTCTTAGATATTCACACAAGTTAGCATCTATAACGTGATTCAATTCTATACACATCATATAAGTGTGGAACAAACAAAGAGCATGCACCATTTCTGAACCTGTACAAATCAACTTACCAATATGTGGATTTGCTGACTCATGAATGACAAAAGCAAGTGAAACCCCAACCTACAATAAAAAACCTTATAAAGTGAGAAAGGTGATTATCTTAGCATATGGAAAACACCACAACTTTTGCCTGTTCAAACAAGAAAATAATTTGATATCAGTTATATTTAATGAATCCGGTATCTAAAGAAATGATTCTATAAGCATTTCTTCTTCTCAGTATGAAAACAAATCACTAAAGTTTTAGCCAGCAAACATAGCTCCTCAATGAATATGCATAACCAGATAAATATTTCAACCTCACTAAGTAGAGGGATCAAAATGTGAACAGTTTCTAACAAAAAATTCAGAATATATATATATAAATATATATAAAATTATAATACATCTATTACAACCTAAAAAACAAATCTAACGTGTACTCACCCCAACAAGGACGCCAATCTCAATACCAAGGAACAATGTTGTAGTACTAGTAATGGTCCAAAGAAGAAAATCTTTCTTATCAACACGCCACAAAAAAATGGCCTCCTCGTAATCTACCTGAAAAATCATGCCAAGAACTAAGAATGTACGGCTGACAAACAAGTTAACCATTCAAAGTGATATAGCAGCTAAACAGATATTTTCTCCATTGCTTGAATGCATAAATCATAAATTTAATTAGTTTAGACATTAACATATTGTGTATACAAATTGATTTTACACAAATAATTGTTGGACACATAACATTTCTCTTCTACCAATAATATGAATTAACACTAACACAGTGAATTGGATTTCAATATTGAAACAACCCAAACCTATGTTATCAAAATCAAAGACTAACATTCTCATAACAGTTTGAACAGTTTGAACAGGGATAGAGTCAACCTCTGATTTTCAACTTTATATTTTCCATTTTCTACTGCATAAAACCAGTAATGCCACCTCTTCCACTCTTTCTATATGGAATAAAACTATCACTTCTAAATACCCATGGATGTTGAATAATTAATAGTTGAGTATAAAGGGGATTTCTTACCAGACCTATCACAGCAGAGATCACAATAGCAGCAAGGGTACACTGGATTGTTGAAACCAGAAAATTCATCATCAGCATTCCAGAAACGAAAATGCATCACTTACATTTCAGTGATAGACGGAAATAACATAAACAAAATTTAAAAAATGACAGAAAGAAAAGGTAAAAACGAGTATCCTTTTAGAAGGAAAAGTGTTCTTTCAATTCAAAGATGTGTTTAAAATTTATATAGTAATTGTGTATGTTCAAAACTAAAAAAGCAAAGTTCTCAAACCATTCTGTTCTAGTGTTTTTTTCATGAGAAGAAAATAGAAGATTTTGAAAAAAAACCATAAAACAAGTTGTATTACAGCATTGATTTTCGAAACTCAAGAAAATGGACCTAAAATTTAAATCATTTTGCAAGTAATAACGCCATATCCATTTATTCTTGATGTATGAATGGGAAAGATCTTTACCAGCAAATAAAATACTTGTTTGTATTTCTTGAATAAGAATTTACACTAAAGATTTTCCCGTGGGTGCACACATCAGAATACCAACATAAGTCATTTGTAAAATGTTTAAAGTAGAACTTTCATTGAATATAAGGGAAAACCTTTTCAAACAATACCAATGACCTATAAATAGTTGAAAACAAACCTGAGGTATGTACTCAAATACTGGTGTTAGAAACATTAGTGCACAGATCATTATAATTCCTGAAACAAGCCCTGATACCCCAGATTTTGCACCACTCTCATGATTTACAGCTGACCTTGAAAAGGACCCTGCATTACTCAATCAAAAAATTGAAAAATATTTTAACATGATATCTCTTTTGCATGGAAAAAATAAGCTCTTTCAAGTAAAATCATAATGTTGAAATTAATTGAGGCTTTGGAACCAAAAGATAAGTAGCCAACTACAATGACTCTTTACATTTCAGAGTTCAATTGAACAATTACCTGTGGTGGGGTATGCTGAAAAGAATGAACCAAGAACATTGGAAACACCAAGACCAAACAACTGTCCAAAAATATCAGGAAAATTAGTCAAGTATTTTAACTAAAAAATATTAGATTCTTGCGTAAACATTTAGGAGGGGACTCTGGAACTGTCCAGTAAGATGTATGAGCAGTAAGCATATCTTGCAAAGAAATATACCTCTTGATTTGAATCCAACTCGTACCCATTCTTCGCTGCTAATGCCTTGGCAATTCCCACTGATTCCTGTAGGTTGAAATATAATTTAATTGGAAGTACAATTCCCAAGACACAATTTTCTTCAAATCATAGAGGAGAAAAAGGAAAACTTACCAGTATAGCCACACTAGTTATGAGAATAGCAGTTGGAATTAAGGACTTTGCATACTCAAAAGCTTTTGGAACAGAAAATTTTGGTAAGCCTTGAGGTATATCTCCGACCTAATTAAAAACCACATTATTTGTTAATTCTATCAGCTTCATCAAACATGTTAGTCAGCTGCTGAACTTAGTCATACATAATTCCCATTTACAAAATAACATTCATGTGACAATAACAAGAGAAGTAAACCATGAAGAATACTAGCATGAGTTCAAGACATTCAAATGAAAGAAGACACTATCCAATATAAACAAATTAACGTGATTACTATGTATCGAGATTACACTAAACATAGAAAATTAAGCCAACGTGATCAACTACATTTGTTGTTCATTGCATGACCAAGTCATGATGTACTCGTGAATGGTGATGAGACATTGTTTGTGCCTCCTGTCTTTCAATAAACAAAATTGTTGTTTGCTTATTGAAAAAACTATTTTTTTTGTTCATGTTTCTCTCCTAGAAAACAAATGTCATAAATTCAGCCAGTTTTCTCAATTTGATATTACCGGGTACAATAACAAAATGTTTTAATTCTGGTATACTATAGTTAAATCTAGTAAATATAACCTACATGCAACTTCGTTCATTATCTATTACTTTTGTAGCTTTGCCTAGATTCATATCACTATAACCTTGTCAGAAATTATGAATAACATGAAGAAAAAAATTCACACTATATACTTGATACTCACCAAAGAAATTGACGGTGGATGAAAAACTTTTGCAAATAATGTTCCCAGAACTACTGCTGTAAGAGGACCAGCAGCTCTCAAGAATCGCAAGTACTTCCTTGATTTTCCCTGGTTGTATAACATCCATACAATGAGAAGGATGTGGATATCTAATATAAGTACTTTACAAAACATCAGAGATAGATTCATACCAGGTGTTTCATGACAAGGAGTATCGTAAGCATAATGGATCCCATCACAAAAGGTGGCCATGAAAACTATAAAAAGGAAAAAACAGCTCTGTTGAAGAAGGGGTTTGATAAGTGAAAGCAGCGTAATGACTCAAAAAAAAAAATGTAAGCTAATGAACGTATGGTGATTATGAAGTATTAATAGATTAGATGTTAGGCTGAAGTTCAAAATGGAATATTGATTCCAAAGGACATGTTATGGACATAAAAGAGAATTCTTATTTGATGAATTGAAATTAAACATATAAAAATAAGGACATGAAGAAATGGGATCCCAATTAAAGATTTTAAACTATAGGGACATATTTGAAAACCCAGCGATGTGCTAATTAATTTAATGGAGTTTATATTGTTTAGATGTAACTAGAAATTAGTTTAGCACCATTTTCTTTTATGGTTCAGAGACAGCAATGCTAAACTTTAGGCAAATTGCAATCTTCTGGGTTGTCTGTTGCAATCAAATTAATTTTCAATTATTTAATTATTTCAGGCTTCCCAGACTCAATTACTAGGAAAGAATGGAAAGTTCGGTCCTTAAAAACCATCATCCTTCCTTGTGCAGACTCCAAGAACCATCAAACCCAGAATTGCAATTCAACAGGTACCGGACAGCTCATCATACACAAGCAGATGCAAAGTTGTCCCTAGAATCACGATTTTAGTTATAATCTATCCATTCTCTCAATAAACTAACTATCATCGAATTCAATCCTAATTTTGTTCGTTTCTTACATAATTTAGTTCTCAATCCTAATTTTGTTGGTTTCCTACGTTAGGCCCAACTTTTTACGTAAAAATTGCAAGAAAACCATAAACACCAGGGTAAAAATTCCACTGAACAATTCAAATTTCAAAGGAAATGCATACCTTATCTGCTCCATCTATTATACTCTTAACTACTGGAATGATCTTGCTACTTCTGTCTATATCATACCCCACGAAGTACTTAGCTTGAGATAAACCAATGACAATAGCCGAAGCAGTTGTAAATCCAGAAATCACTGAATGGCTAATGAAACGAATAAGCCATCCAAGCCTGAAATACCCAAAATACAAGTATATATAGGTTATGATTAAAATCCCTTTCATAAAAGAATCAGACCGGATGCCTAGTGCTTAGCCTGCAGAATCATATAACTGCTACCGGAGTCCAATTGTTATAAGGCAGTCACCTAGTAGCTTACCATGGCGTTAAAGCAAGCATGTCTATAAATAATCATTTAATCACATTTGTATGTCTAGATGCATGAACACAAAAGCCAAAGTAGACTTATATATCTAGTTAGAGTATTAGATGCATGAATGAGAAAGATCAAGGAAGGAAAAATTTATGCAAGGTTTCCTAGCCAAGTTAAGAACGTATATCTATATTGATAAAATAAGCAATGACGAAAATACCTCAATAGTCCCATTATACACTCCATTATCCCCACCATAAGGGACAGTAATATTGCAAGCTCTGTGTATAATTCACCGGACGAGTCAGTTATGCCACTTAGCACGTTAGATACCAAGAGGGAAACCAATGCAACTGGGCCTACTGCAAGCTGGCGAGAAGATCCAAATATGGCATACACAAATATAGGCACAAAACCAGAGTCTTCCTTGCAAAGAGAAATAACATTAATAAGCAGACATTACACATAATTTCAGGATATAAAACATTGACGACACATAGAAGTATCATGAAAATGTAGAATAAACAATTTTAAACTAACAGATAAGTGGTGACAGCGAAAGGATAGAATTCCATCGACATTCAAAATGGCAAGAACATCATGGTTGCATAGACAGTGAGAGATAGGACTCTTCTAAATGTCACACCAAACTTCACTCTTCTAAATTTCTAGCAATACAATGTGGAAAATTGCTTTACCCGAAAAATCAAAAGTTAATCCAAATCACATCAGGAAAAAACGAAAACACTGCAAATTCAGAAGACAAATAAACACGGAATTGTGCTCAACTATAAATAAACAATCCAAAAGATTCATCCAGAGCGCGGAAGTTCAGTAATCTTACAGAGTCCATATATCGGTTCAAGTCCAGCCAATTTTGCATACGACATCGACTGCATCAACAATTAACAAAAAAAAAAAACATCGATTATCTCAAAACTACACATACGAGCAAGCAATTCAAAATTCATTACACAGAAAACAAGCATCTATCGACTACCTGAGGAACGAGCATGACGCCGACGGTGATTCCGGCCATGAGATCGACCTGGAAATACTCGCGCCATTTATAGATGCGAATCCAGCGTAGGCAAGGGAGGAAGAACTCGAGCCATTCGAGCCACGTCATTCGCCTGAGCTTCTCTGTCCACCGCGCGAAAGCGACGTTCGCCGACGGAGACGAGGACGAGGTGGCGGTCGGATGCTGAAGAGGAATGATCCTTACAGGACGTGCGCCGGTCACGGAGGACGGCATGGTTGAAGCAGCGGCGGCAGGGAGGTCGTAGAAACTTGGCGATGCGTAGGTTATCTCCATGCGCATCGCCGGCGCATTATATGTATATTTATATAGTTGAGAGTTCAAAGGAGCATGCAGTAGCAGTGGCGCATAATCGCTGAATGAGAAAGCAAATGCGAATTCGAATGAATGTGATGGTTTTGAGAAATTGAGGAAACTACAGAACTTAAAAAATGGGACCCATCACCAAATCTACATCACCATTCAATAATTAATTAAACCAAAAATTCATGTAATTAAGGTTAGCAGAGACGTGGGGAAAACTTCACCTTGTTTTTTTCCTTTTCCTTTTCCTTTTTTCCTTTTTATTATTATTTTGAATTATGGCGCTGAAAATCCATCACAGAATTTCAACTTTTTATGAAACTAAGTTATTCACATTAAAATAATGGTTTCTAAAATAAATAAAACTTAATATAACTTTTTTCCTGAGCTATAATTCATCATTTAGTTTATAAACTTATTGACACAAACCTACTGTAACTTGTCAATAACTATATATTTAAACATTTTTTTATATACTTAAAAGCTAAGTTTTAATCACGGTTAACAATTCCATCAAAGAAAATAATAACTTAAAAATTAAGTTTTTATATAATTATTACATCAAATCTTTTTTTCTTTTTCACCAAAGAGTAATACAAAATGCTTAAAGATTAAGTTTTATAATTTATTAAAAAGAAATTTGATGCAAAGAAAAAAATAAGTTACGCGTGTCAATGTGTTAACCACAAGGGTAGATCCTTAATTATTATTGATTAATTAATCAATTAGTTAATAATTAGTTAAAGCAATGTGGGTTCTAGATATTATAAAATATTAATTGGGTTAGTTTCTTTATTTGCGTCAACTGGAATTAATGAATATATTATCACTGTGACATTTCGCATTTGTGGCGGAATAAAATTGAGAACAAAAAGTGTTTGAAAAAAACACGTTTGAGAATTGAATTATTGAGATGAACCTAGACTTTTATTTGGCCATGTTCAAACGTTCACATAGAAGACCAATCTGCGTTGCTGAAAATTTTATATTATATATTATGGTTTTATATTATATATTATACCATGTATAAGGTATTTCGGCATATTTAATTCGTAATGATATATGATATGACTTTATTTAAAAAAATATTTTGATTTTATATATATATATATATATATATATATATATATATATTGAATTTAATAGTGATTGATTTAATTTTAAAATTGTTGTCTTGTGTATTAATATTGAAAGAACAAATTGTACAGTAGAATAAATGGAAAATGGAAAGAAAAAAAAAACTACAATATCTTGTATTCTAGCTAGCACATGGATATGGTATTTTTCATTTTTGTGAATATTAGATTATTTGAATTTTCTACAAATTTTTAGGGGATTCTTAATATGCTTGTTGAACTAAACGGAAGGTGGAATGTTTTAAGCTATGTTTCAACTATAAAAACTCACAGATAAACAATATGAAAAAATTAATTTTATTATTTAAATTCAAATTAATTTATATGTTAAATGAAAATTCTGAAAATATTAACTTCAAAAGTGAACTTGTTAATTTATTTATTTTTTGGAATTGATTTTTTTTCATGTTATTATTGCATGATTGTGATTATGTATGATATTTGTCTCATTTCTTTAATTTCACACGGATTTTGAGATTTTTAAGTTTTTAAGTATTATTGAAAGATCCATCCCATCATATAAAGAAGAAAAAATTGAATAAAAACTTAGAATATATATATATATATATATATATATATATATATATATATATATATATATATATATATATATATATATATATGTGTGTGTGTGTGTGTGATTTACGAAAGTTTTATCCAAATTCAATTATTGTCATCAAATATTCTTATCAAAAGGTTAAAAGTCACAGAAAGTTGTAGAAAAAAACAATGATTGTATTGTTGAAAATGAACTTTAATTATATTGTTGCATTGTATTGACACTAAAAGACTTAAAACACCAATAATTGATTTACATTTTTTCAATAAATAATTATATTTATAGGTATTTAAGTTTTTAATAAAGTCAAATAACAAAAAGTTAATTTAGAAAAATATTAACTGCTTGAAATTTTGATTTCGTTTGATTTTTTATCTTAAAAATTCTTAAAATTTTCATGTAAATAGTATATATGTCACGTCACATAAAATTTAACGAAGTGAGAGGAACAAAATTTATTATTTTACAAAGTAAGAGATAATAAAAAGATCGATTTTAATTTTGTATTATAATTTAAGAACAATAAATATAATTAACTCTTAAAAGAAAAATTCATTTATTTTATGAATTTAATTTTTTCAGAGGAAAATTAGTTATTTAGATAAAAAAGTTAGAAGAATGCTGAAATTTATAACCTTTTAAAAGACATTTCAAATAATTAAAACAATATAAAATACAATTAAAAGAAATAAAAATTTACAATTAGTCATTTTCTCTTTAAACATACATATATATTGATTTTTTTTATTAAATATTCCTTGAATAATTAAATTTAGCTAATATTTTTAAAGTTTAATTTTAAAATAGATGCTTTAAAATACATTTTTTTCTTAAAAGAAATATTCAATTACTTTATAAAAAAATTTAAATGTAAAACGTCTGTATTGAAACAAATATTTAAAAAATAATAATATTTCAAATATAAACCTATTTAAATAATATACATTCCAATTTTTTTAAATTGTAAAAATCCTTTATCCAAAAGACAATATCATTTTAATTGAAATTATCGAGTCAGTTTCATAGGTAGCCTTGACTCATGATTGCAAGTACCACGGAAGTTGATAGGCATCTAATAATGAAATGAGTACATTATTTTTATTTTGCTTGTGTTTCTTTTATTATAGTATTTGAAAATGTTCGCTATGGTTGTTTCATAAATAAATGTCGTATTCGTGTTTATGATCGGAGTGTCGTTTACTTTATGCATGAATTCCCTTATTACAAATTATGAACTATGGACATTATCAAAATACTCCTAAAAGAAAAATTAAAAAATTACTTTCCCCAATTAAGATCATTTTAGATGTAAATAATTTGTTAAAATTTTATATATATATATATATATATATATATATATATAAATAAATA
>Ga0209589_1000769_pt1 | contig 47834 bp, 25 predicted proteins | sample CowpeawhiteBW_FD_187525 | JGI IMG/M metagenome (GOLD analysis project Ga0209589, IMG submission 187525) | Root nodule microbial communities of legume samples collected from California USA - Cow pea white BW (SPAdes) (version 2) | ecosystem: Host-associated > Plants > Roots > Nodule | place: USA...
TCCTAAGTGTGTCACTTAGGAGAAGACTGGATGTAGATTCGCATTGAATCGAACCAGTATAAATTGTGTGTCTTGATTCCTTCTTCTCTCCCTTAATCTTTCTTGATTGATTTAAACAGTCCATTAAACCCAGAACTGTGAATTTGATTAATTGAGCTTTAAAACCTAAAGATCTTTTCAAGATTCGTCTTAAACCAGATAAAAGCCTATTAATCAACTCAGATCCCTTTGTGGTTAAGGTGATTAGACATATCTGAGACAGATCTGAAATCTAACACTTTTCAAACATGTGGAGCATGAAATATTCTAGGTCATTTTCAGAGACACTTAATACTAAAGTACAAATTTCAAAAATTATGAAAAGAAAAAAAATGAAATAAATATTGGGAATTTAAATTTTATTAGGGTTCTTAAGAAAACCCCTGGTATTTAACAAAGGTTTTCAAAACCTCTCCTATGTCCATTTCTTTCTTAAAGTTATTATAACCCTTGTTAATAAATCCCTATTAAGATTTTATATTTTTTTAGTGTGGTAGAAAAAGATGAATGTGAAGAGATTTATAAATAGGAACCAAGATGAATACGAAAAGATTTATATATAAAGTAAGAAAGAAAAATTATGTCATCATTTTGAAATTTATACTTTTAGATTAAAAATAATTTATGATTTATATTTATTATCAAAATATACATGGATTCATGATGTATATAACTTAGGTCGACTAACTTAAATAAATATAAATATCAATTTAAAAAAGATTTGTGTCAACTTGACCATATTATTTATTTTTATTATTTATTATAGTTAATGTATTTAATTATAAATTTTTTTAATATTTATTTGAGCTAAAAGTGATCTTATTTATTTGAGCTAATGGGTAAGTCTAATTCTATTATTTGAGCAAACATTAATTTGTTTATTTTTAATATTTTATTTTAGTTAATCAATTACATAATATTTTACCCAGACTTATAAATATTTTAATTATTATGAAATTTTATTTATGTGTAATTATATAATATTTTATATAATTATTTAACTTTGATTTCATTATTTTTTGGTACTCTAATTTAAAACATGTAAGTATCATTTTTTTATAAATATTTAACATTAAATGTATTTTTCTTTTGTCTATTTGGTAATATCATAATTATTTTTGTAATTTTTTTATAAAAATTAATTAATTAATATTAAATTTATATACTGGGATGAGATAAAGAATTTATAGCCATTGAATATAAAAATAAATACAGGTATGAACTTAATTCAGAGATGAAAATAAAATAATTTCAAGGTCGTCTCTGCGCCTTCCTATCCCCTTCCAAAAGTATGAGTTGTAAGTTATAAGTACTAATCAATAATTATTAAGTAGATATATGTACATTGGTATTTGACTGCGTCAATGATGTATTTGCATATCAAGTGTTTATGTAAGATATACAAACCTGTTACAATTTGTGGCTCTTTAAAGCTCATCAACACGTATAATATCCTTTTCACCACAAGTCTACACATGTGGTGAAAATTTTAGCCCTGGAATAATTTGCAGATAGTGGTTAAATTATTTTAGAGGTTTCTATTTTTTAACGAAATTTTAAGTAGGTTCATTCTTTTTATTTGACTCAATTGGATTTATATTTTAGAAAATTTGTTGTAATTATGTCATTTTCATTAGTAGTACATTAATGATATTAACTATGTGTCACGTGTTAGCACGTGTTTTTTTTTATAATTTAAAAAAAAAATGTCACGTGTTAATCTGACATTGTACCACGTGGTAGAGATAATGTGATTTGACAGTGGTAGTGCCACGTGTCATTACTGGATTTGAAAAAGTCTCAATATAGTCCTTGTATTTGTTATTTTGTCTCAATTTGGTCCCAAGTTTTTGAAAACCGAATCAATTTCATTCCCATGTCACGTGTCAATCTGACATTGTGCCACAGTGGCAGAGACAATGTGATTTGATAGTGACAGTGTCACGTGCCATTACTGAATTTGAAAAGTCTCAATGTAGTCCTTTTATTTGTTATTTTGTCTCAATTTGGTCTCAAGTTTTTTAAAACTGAATCAATTTCATTCCTTTGTCAAATTTAATTTTTATATAAATTTTACAATGGTATTTTATTATAATTAATATTTTTTTTTAAAATTAAGTTTATTTAAATGTATATTTTTCATTGAATTTTATTTAAATTTTGTTTTAAATATTTAAATATCTATAATTTATAGATAAATGTTAGAGCTTCTTTAAAAATAAAAGTTTTATAAATTCAAATATAAAAATTTAAAACAATTTTGTAACAATTTAAAATAAATATGTTTATTTTAAATTTTATAATTCAATTTATAAAGTTGTTATTTTTAAACCAACTCTAACATTTGTCTATAAATTATTATTGATATATAAATATTTGAAACAATATTCAAATAAAGTTTAATGTACAATAAAAAACTTAATCTTGTTAGAAATATCATTGTGACATTTATGTAAAGATAAAATTTTGTCTCAATTTGAATAGAAACTGAAATTGATTCAGTTTTAAAAAGATTGAGACCAAATTGAGACAAAATAACAAATACATAGACTATTGAAACTTTTCACATCGAATAGTGACACGTGGCACTGTCACGACCAAATCACACTATCTCTCTGTCATGTAGCACAATATCAGATTGACATGTAATAATTTTTATTATTTTTTAAAAATTAAAAAAAAATGTGCTAGCACGTAATACATAATTAACACTGTTAATGTACTATTAATAAAAAAAAAAGACATAATTTCAATGAATCTTTTAAAACAAAGACCTAATTGAGTGAAACAAAAAGAGGAACTTAAAATTTCATTACAAACTATCAATAAAACTAACTTTTTTTGTGCATCAGATGTCGGTGACCACTTCTCTTTGGTGGTTCTTCATGCATCCTTCTTTCCATCTTTCTGCAATATATATTGCGGTAAAGGTTTCTCTTCGTTCACACTGAAACATCCTTTTACTATTGGTGAATGTTGATTCACTGTATCTTTATTTTATTATTCAAAGTGAAATCAAGCTTAATATATATATGTTATTTGGCTTTTTAAATTCAGTTATTATACAATTAAAAATAATTTATTATGAATGAGTCAATTTTATATGGTTAGGTTTGACAAGTGTACCAATTATTACTTGTGGTAATAAAATTATTGTTTATAAATATTGGAATTTTGTTAAATGATAATCAAGTTTGAAACATCTAAAAATTATGATAATAATGATTATTATAAAATTAACAAAACTCAAAATATTTATTCTTTTTATATCAATTTTTTCTTCTAACATAAACAAACTAACCCATTAGATTTTGGCTTGGAGTGTATAGATGTTACGTATTCTAGAACACCGTTTGTTGATCCGCACACTAATTTGATAACAATTACCAACAGTTCATTTAGTATTATTCAAAAAGTATCATACCAAGGTCACTCCACGTAATAGCAATTGGTTCCGTAAGTTTTTCTATCTTTAATACTACGGAAAAAAGTTCATTCAACGACTAATATATATCAGTGAGACAATAAATAAAATTCATTTAACGTAACCACCTTTGTCTATTCCATGTTGATGTAGCATGAAAAAATCAAAATATCTTTTAAAATGTAAATAAATTTTCAGCTTGATATGCATTATATGTCTAACCGAAAAGATGCTATGCTTTTATTTATTTAACTATATTATTTATAATACATATTTTAATATGTCAGAATTATACTTCAATTCAATATCATTGATACTTTACATCGTTTTATCGTATGTTTTTTATTCTTTTAGTATGTTTTGCCAATTTTTGTTTTTATGTTTTACAGCTTTATAAAGTTAATAAACATAAATTTACATCTCATACTATTACGTTTAATCTTCAACCGACGTATAAGTGTAAAATAACATAGGCAAAAAAGTTTCTTGTATCAGCGTCACCATGCTATTACTAATTTTTAAATTTATTTAAGGTGTAGGTCAGTCAAATCGATGTTGATGTATTTCTTTTTAAATTTGTCTAATTTAATGTTGGCTAAGTCAATATTAAACAAATATTTTTAATATAATTTAATTTGTGTCGGTATGACAAATGATAATGATAATAATTTCAAATGAAAACAATTTTGGTATGATAACTCCTTGTTCAACAAATATAAAAAAATTGTAAGGATGAATATGGTTAATTGAGATCGGGAAAAACAATTTGATGAATGAGATGTGTACAGATGAAAAATATTAGTATGATTGAAAAAAATTAATATGGCCAAAGTGTGGTAGGAAGAGATGAGTGTGAAGATATTTATGAAGTGGTGAAGAGATTTATATAAAAAATAAGAGAAAAAAATTATAAATGAGAAAATTTATCATCTTGAAATGTGTACTTTTAAATTAAAAATAATTTATATTTATTATCACAAATACATGGATTCATTGTAAGGCCCATCCAAATTAATTCCTTTCTGCCTGCCCTAAACTAAAAGGGTTGTCCTTGTAAGTGGGCCTAAGGGTTGGCCCAGTATATAAAATCTTGCTACGTTGCCCTAAGTCCCACTTTCCACTCTTTTCACAGAACCTTGAGTTGCAGCCGTCAACCCCTCTGCTAGGGTTCTGCCTCCGCTGTTACGTTGAGCCAGGAAGTTCCGTTACTCCATATAAGTGACCTTCGAGTTCATGTTAGTTCCCTTTTATAACCTTTTCGTAATCTGTTGTAAGAGCCTTGGTTAACCCCATTTGTCTGGTTCTGTTCCACTCTCACCTCAGCCTTGTAGTTCATCCTTGGAGCTGCCGTACTCGTGGTCGTAAAGTCGGGGTCTTCGCTAGACTTTTTCCAGGTACGAGGAAGTTAGAGTCTGAGTCCTGATTGCTTTATGGGTGGGTTGGAGTTTATTAGATATTGTATGCACTATATGACTGTACTGAATGTGTGAACTGCCATGTACTGTCCTTTTGGGTGAGAACAGGCGACTGTTACAGGAGAACAGTGGCGAGACCTGTTAATCTCGCCCAAGCGAGCCAGTCTCGCCTAGGCGAGATGGGCAGGGAGCTCGCCCAAGACTTTTGCGCGAAAGGTCGCCCAGGCGACCAACTCGGCTTTTTGAGCGAGCGAGCATCTTGCCCAGGCAAGAGGGGTCTCGCCTAAGCGAGATCCCGCGAGTGCTCCTACTATCTTTTTCGAGCCCTCGCCTAGGCGGAGGGGGCTCGCCTGGGCGAGAACGTCTCGTCTGAGCGAAACCCTCCAGCCTGAGCGAGGTGCTGGGTGAGACAGTGCAATGTGAGATTGTTTTCTTGGCTTTGTATGGATAATGCTTGTTTGGTTTTGAGTATTGTGCTAAAGGTGTGATATAAATGAGTATGATTGAGTGATGCAAGTCATGAGTTATGAATAATGGGTTGACATGAGTTTCGCATGAGATGGTAATGGAATGGTTGGTATGAAAGAGGCATGATAACGATGTGATTTGGAAATCCTTGGTACATGGATGGTTTATGATGAGATGAAATGAGTTGGGCCTGAAACATGAAGGGCGTTGGCTTTAAAGGTTGGTGCGAATAACGTATACATGCATGGGGAATATTATTTGACTGCGTGATTATGTTTGTATGTGTAGGTGCATAATTCCTTGGGGTCTCTAAGTGAGACTTTCGGGGTCGCGCTTCAGTGATCGGGACGTAATTCCATGGCCCTTGTTAGTGGGTGTCCATGGTGGTGCCCCATCTGTATAACTAGGTAAGGATTCAAGGTAAGGTTGCATCCTGACGCTCTAAGGAGTTAGTTAGTCTCACCTAGAGCGGACTGACTCCTGTGGTGAGAGTAGCAGGAGGCCTGAAATTCATTAAGGGCTAACCTTGTGGTGAGGGAAAATTGATTCATCGTAACACTTGTAACACATAGCTCGGGGGTGAGCAGCTCGGGGGTGAGCAGAGGTATCCACCACAAGTGCGGGCATCCGCTGAATTCGACCAAGTTATACGTATCTGGATGAGTCGAGTCGAGTCGTAGTGTATTGATTGAAGAGTCTTAACATGCTTGGATGTTGTATGGACATTGAATGATGGAAATATATTTGACTGCTTGATGAGAATATTGTTGGCTTTAGCTTACCCTGTTTGTTGTATGGTTATATTGTATGTGGCTGTTCTTTCTTGCGATGATCATCAATTTGATTGATGGGAGCAGATGGGCGGGGTTCTCGTGGTCAGCAAGGAAATGGTGATTCCGCTGCTTAGCCTTTTGGGCTGGACGTATCTTCTTCATGATTTTCGTTAGGGCTATGGCCCATGTATCGCTTTATGTATTACTACTCTACTCTCTTTGTTAGACTTGTAGCTGGTTTCCCGTTGGCATCGTAGTGTGCCCAGGTTATAAGGGTTGTGTTAAGGACCCCCGGACTACTCCATATTACTATTTTGTGTGACATGTCTTTTAATTTCGCTTAATAATTAAATGGAACGTTACATTCATAATGTATATAACTTAGTGTTGACTATCTTAAATAGATATAAATATCTATTTAAATAAGATTAGTTCAACTTGAACACATTATTTATTTTTAATATTTATTATAGTTAATGTATTTAATTATAAATTTTTTTAATATTTATTATATAAGTATAATTCTATTTATTTGAGCTAATGGGTAAGTCTAATTATTTATTTGAGCTAACATTAATTTGTTTACTTTTAATATTTTATTTTTGTTAATAAAATACATAATATTTTACATAGACTTATAAATATTATTATTATTATGAAATTTTATTTATGTGTAATTATGTAATATTTTATATAATTATTTAACTTTGATTTCATTACTTTTTGGTACTCTAATTTAAAACATGTGAGTATCTTTTTTTTATAAATATTTAACATTAAATGTTTTTTTTTGTCTATTCGGTAATATCATAATTTGTTTCGTGATTTTTTTTATAAAAATTAATGAATTAATATTAAATTTATTTATTGGGATGAGATAAAGAATTTATAGCCATTGAATATAAAAATAAATATAGGTATGAACTTAATTCAGAGATGAAAATAGAATAATATTCAAGCTCTTCTCTGCGCCTTCCTATATCCTTCCAAAAGTATGAGTTGTAAGTTATATGTACTAATGAATAATTATTAAGTAGTTATAAGTACATTGTCATTTTGACTGCGTCAATGATGTATTTGCATATCAAGTGTTTATGTAAGACAAACCCGTTGGAATTTGTGGCTCTATAAACCTTACAACACGTATAGTATTCTTTTCTCCAAAGTCTTCACATGTGGTGGAAATTTTAGCCCTTGAATAATTTGCAGTATTTTAAAGTAGAAAAAAATGAAATTCAAATGCATTATATAAACATTATATTTAGGTTTTTGTCGTTATTTAAATAAGTCCTGAACTATTTATTCAATTTGGCTCCCAAACTAATTCCCTAAAAATTATTTTAGACAGCATGTAAATAAAAGCTTCCAGTTAGAAGAATTTAGGATGATTTTAGAAACTCGAAGAAGTCCATTAAAAAAAATTAAAAAAGTTACATGATTAAATAAGAATTGACGACGAGTATTTAAAAGTTTGTATTCATTAAGATGAGACGTGAAACAAGATAGACACAGCGTTTCTGAGTCAAAGTCTACGTTTTAAGTATCATTTATGTCTTCCAACAATTTTCTAAAAGGGAGAGTGTAGTTGTTTGTTGTTATCTAACTTGGATTTGTTTGCATTTCAATTGAATGAGAAACAGTTTGGTGACGATGCGGAGAGAGAGAGCATTGTTCCTGCTACTGCTACTTCTACTTCTACATCTCCACCACCATATCTGTGCTTCCAAGGAAGAGCAAGAACACGTTTGTCCCCCTTCTTCCTGTGGCAAAATCACCAACATAAGTTATCCATTTCGATTAAAAGGCGACCCAGAAAAGTGTGGTGAGGAAAGGTATGAGCTTGGTTGTGAGAATAATGTTACGGTGTTGTATCTGCACTCTGCAAAATACCATGTTCAGGCAATCAACTACAACAACTACACAGTCAGAGTGGTTGACCCTGCAATTCAACACCACAATTGCTCCTCCCTTCCTCTGCGTTCTCTCTCTCGCTCCAATTTCTCTGATACTTACACTTACTCTTTGGATCCATACCAAGCCGGTCTAGAAGAATATGAAAATTGGGAATCTCTGATTTTCGAGCATATAGTGTTTCTGAGTTGTAACCATTCGGTGAGAGAGAATGGGAAGTATGTGAAAACAGAAGAATGCGTGAAGTGGGACTCAAAGGGCTATGCATATGCTGTTGTTGGTGACCTGAAAGCAGAGGACATTGAAGTTGGGTGTGACATAAAGCTTGTTGCTCCAACATCTTTCACCACTTTCAATAATCATTCCTACACTTCCATTCACTCGGGCTTGGCCAATGGATTTGAGATTTCTTGGATAAAACTCGCCTGTCAGAATCGTCCTTGTCCAAACGGATTCTGCTATTTCGACTCGGCCAGCCAGAATCTTGATTGCCAACTACTGAGTGAGTTGGATCTCAATTAAATTTCATGAAATTATTACATATCTTATTTTAAATGAAAAACTTATATAATTGACTAGTTTTATCACCTACCATTTTTAATTTATGCAAACTTAATTATATATAATTTTTTTATTTGCGAGTATAAAATCTTAGCCTTCATAACTTTCTATTTAAATGAATTCGTTCATCCAGAGTGACATAAGCCCGTTATTATACTCCTTACTCATGTAGCTTTAATCTTCTAAAAAAAACCAATTGAATTAAGTGAATATATAGGAGGTACACAATTCGTTACTTCTACCGATGTGAATTTCTCGTAATCATCCCTTGAAAAATTTGAAGTGTTTGATCCCTTTAACATGCCACATCACTTCACTTTCTACTAACAGTCTTTGTACGATTTTTCTAATTTTGTCTAGTTTTCTTGTTAAGCTAATTTTTTTATTCTGCTGTAGCATAATTTTATTTATATTTTTAATTTCTTTAATTGATAATCGATTGTCTTCGATTAACATTTTACATAATTATACATATTCAAATGATTAGGAAAATCATATTCCACCTATTAACCACTTTTTGAGAATTTTTCAAAACAAAGTTTGAATCATTTATATTAATAATTCAACCAACTTTTTGAAAGGAATATAATATCTTTTTATCTTTTATATTTTACATGCGTTTATAAGAACAATCACTGCATTAAATTAACATTTATTATCTTTAAATAAATATAAAAAGCTGCTATACTTGTTTACCTCTATAATTAACCTTCTCTTACGAAAACGGTATTTTTTTTTTAATAACTGAGAAAATCAGAATTCTAAAGTTGATATTTTCTTTCATTTCAGGGTTTACGGCAATAGGAGTTCTACTCAATTTGTTACCTGGTAAGATCTTATCATCTTAATCTCTCAACGCTTTAATTACAAGTAGGGCTGGGCAAAATAAACCAAACTGCACTGTACTACCAAAAACTGCACTGAACTAAAAAGTAATTCGCACGAACTGCACTGAACTAAAAAACAGTTTATACGAACTGAACTGAACTGTTTTTCTTAAAAATAAACTGGACTGAACTGCACTGCACTGAACTACATTTTACTATAATATGAACTAAACTGAACTGTTATAAACTGAACTGTTTTATGAACTGCACTACGTCAAAACTAAACTGCACTATTTTTTAACTGAACTGCACTATTTTTTAACTCAACTGCACTATTTTTTAACTAAGCTGCACTATTCTTGAACTGAACTGCACTAATTTTTAACTTAACTCACTATTTTTGAACCGTTTTTGAATTGAATTGCACTGATTTTGAATAAACTTCACTATTTTTGAACCGAATTGTACTATTTTTGAACCGAATTCATGCATACATATGAGTGAGTCTACTAGTAATACTTCAAAGTGTTTAGAAAACTCCAAGATCCTACAAAACATGATAAATTTAGTATTTCATAATTCCTATTGAAAATAAGCATAATATTTTAATATATCAAAATCAAAATATTAATATATCTTAATACACAGGTTTATGTAATTAAAAATTAATTATCGAACTAAAAATTAATAAAATATATTAACTTTTATAATTTTATATATTTTTATTTTATGTAACTAAAACTAAATCGGAAACTAAATATAAAAATATAACTTAAATTTATATTTTTACATTTTTCTTAAAAACATAATATATTTACAATTTTGTTTCTAAATATAACATATGTATATATTTATAAGTGTATTATTAATTTTATACAAATAAAAATTAATTTTATTACATTTACTTTGTAAATAAATTTGAATTCTTGCTAATAGTGGTAATTCTTTTATAAACAACCTTTTAAAAATATATTATTATTACTTGTTTATTATTATTGTCGCTGAATTCATTTATTTATAGCTAGAGTATGCTTATATTTATATTCTTCTATAATAATTCTATATGTCATTTCTTGATAACTTAATTAATTGTTCACAATATCAACATAGTAAATTAAATATAAGTTAAACAATATATTAACAAAATCAATTTGTGAAAGAATATTACTATTTGCAAATATCAATTTCTTTAAAAACAAAAATATTATTCATACAAAATATGAAAATTAAAATTTAATAATATTAAACTAGAAAAAAGAAAAATCCATTTAAAATTCACGTATATTAAACCAAAATCTAAATTGATGGAAAAGATATAGCTAAATTCGGGTGGTAGATAATCCATTGTAATTGAGATTGTGGTTTAGTTAGGTATATAAAAAATAAATTTGGATAATATTAAAAAAAGAAAAATATTCAGTTTATGCTATAGTTTACAGGGCTGCTGGGCTCATGTGGGTAATTGAGTTTCCATGAGAATCAAGTGACAACAATAAGAATAGGTTCCACTTACATCACTAGAAAAATAAAGAAAGAGTTCAGTACAGTTATCTGAGTAGTTAACTATTATAAGTTCAATTTTTCAAAACTTAAACTAATACATAGTATAATTCAGTTTTCCTATTAATAGTTCAATTAGTTTTAGTTTAATATAGTTCAATTAACTATAGTACAATATGGTTAAGTTATTTTTGCCCAACTCTACTAATAACTATAATTTTTAACTAGTGGTAAGATTTCATCCAATAGTTAAAATCCCTTTCATTAAAATATTTTTATAACTAAGTGACTATTAAATAACTATTTTTTAAATTTAAATAATTATCTTACCATTATTTCTTCTTATAAAGTAATTGTTTATTTAAATTCAACAGTACATGTTTTAATTAGTTAATCATAATTTATATTTTTTATATGATGATAATGAAGTAATAAAGAAATTGTAATATATTTAAATTTACTTAATATTTTGGAGATATAATCTATTTCATTTAAAAATTATTATTCATTTTAATCAATTTTAATACATTTGATATGGTACTTGTAACATCCCGATTTTTATAGTTGTTATACTATTAAACAAAACATTAAGTTTTTAATGATTTAAAGGCGGTGGGTAGGAACAGGCCAATATATGAAGTACAATACAGTCATCCTCAAAATAACTATACATATACGGTCCATACATACGGCTTATGCTAAACAAAAGGGATGCAAAACACCCTAGCATCTATGAGGAAAAACAAATGACAACAACTACTGGAAACGTCCTGGAACCCTCTCATCTCCTGTCCAAGAGTGGTGTATCCTCACCTGCACCTATATCTGCTCACGCCATTCAATAGGGACGATCATTGCAAAAATAGAAGACACAAGGAACACACAACATACAAGAATGGTAAGCTAACTTGAATCAAGAGCAATTCATGCAATTTCTATACTTAGGCAGAAATCAGAATTTATCACACAATTATCAAAATCATCCAATTAATCCCAACCATAACACCATACACCATTCTAGACTCGATATCCAAATTATGTAAGTGACATTGGAGCTCTCGGTGGCTTGCACTTGAGACGGTTCCCAAACTCTGTAGAGTTTTAGGCACAAGGGGTATTCACTCAACCACTCCCAAGGTAAATCCCATCACCTCTATGACGGATCGAGTTCATAGACCAGGACCTCCTGCTACTCCCCCCGACGTAATCCATCATACTCTACATGAGTCTTAATGGTTACTAGGAGCGTTAGAATGCCACCAATATGAGTCCTCATGCCCTTACATCTAAAACCATTTTCTTAGAATTTCCCGTGAAATCCTAACTCTAACACATTCTCATTCATACCAAATTCACACTCAATTCCCACACACTGACTATCATACATAAGGATCACACCCAAGACCAACCATTATCATATTAAGGCAATTATTATAGTATCAATTAGTCAAAAACAGTGAGGGAGCTAACTTCTGCAGGGAATCTCGCTTAGGCTAGAGGGTCTCGCCTAAGCTAAAGAGTTTTTCTCGCTTAGGCGAGCTGCTCTAGCCTGGGCGAGACCTTTTATAGTGGCAAAATGAAAATCCTGAGCGAACTCTTGCTCAGGCTAAACTGGCTCGCCTAGACGAGAAGTTATCTCGCTCAGGTGACTCCAGCTCGCCTAGGCGAGATTTCGCGCAGTGACAGAGGTGATCTTCTGGTATTTTCGCTCAGGCGAGAGCTGCTCGCCTGGGCGAACCTACCAGGAAATTCCCTCTGTTCTTCACATGCAGGCTCGCTCAAAATCATCCAACATCCAATTTCACACACAGGCAGTTCCAAACACGAATTGATCACACAATCAAGCAATTCAATCACTCATGAACACATTTCGTATGAAATTTGGAGAAAAGTCAGCTTCCCTTACCTTTTTGCCAAGAATTTAGTTGGTGGAATCAAGCAATTTGCAAGACAGCAGAGTTTTCAGTTTAACCTAGGAGAATCCATCACCACAACATGGAGAAGGAAAAATTACACGATCAGACTCAAAATTCAGAGATTAACTAGCGAATTCTAGCTGGAATTGAACCCAATTTTTAAAAAGAGACCTACCTAGGAGACTAGAAGCTGAGGGAGGAAGCCGTTGAGGTTCCTGTGGGTTGGTCCTTCCAGAATCTAAGTATAGAAAGGTTGAATCAGTGAAATGGTAGCAGCAGAGAAGAGAGGTTAGGAGGTTGTTGGGTTGTAGAGAAGAGAAGTTGGGAGATTGTTGGGTTGTAGAGAAGTTGAGAAAGTGAAAAGGAAGGGAAGCAAGGTTTCTGTTTTTAGGAAATCCAGAAAAGGGGTATGACAGTACTTACTATTTTAGTTTTTATCTTTTATTTTCATGCATACATCTTTAAATAAATGGTAAATACTGAAAATAAAAGAGATATACTTTAAACGGATCCTCACATATCATGTATCTTAAATATAATTAGTTAGTATATGTGTATCAAATAACTGTTCATATATATTTATTAGTATATCTCTTCACATCTTATTGATGAAATAAGCCTCTAAATATAATATAAAAAAGAAAAAAAGTATAAAAAGGTGTTGATGAATTTAAATTAAATTTTTAACTTAGCAGAAGAGTTTGAGTTTTTAATTTTTAGCAATCATTTTTTGTATAATACTTTATATTGTGAGCTAATAAAAACCAGAGTACATATAAATTTTAAATAATTATGTCATATTATAAAATGATCAGTAATATGAATACTATTTTAACTTTTTATTTTATTTTGTTTATTATTACATATAATAGGTTAAAATACATATTTAATCTTCGTTTAATTTTATTAATTCAGTCCACTTTTATGAGGTTACAATTTTAGTAAATTTAATTCAATTCAATTATTTTTATTAACGTTTAAATAACGAACGAGACAATGAATAATACATACCAGGTATCAATTTTATTATTTATTTTTAATTTTCTTTTGATTTTTTTAAATTAAAAAAAAAATCATATATCAACTTAGTATAGTATCGCACTAGCAATAATATCGTGTCAGATAGCAGTTTCATTAAATTAGTCGCTAAATTAACTCCAGTATCAAACACTCTACCTTCATCGTCTTCGATCTTTCTCATTTTCGCCTCAAACTGCTTCTCTCGTTCATCACTATTTTGCAGGTTCTTTCCTTCTTCGCCTTTTTTCAATTCGTTGATCAATTAATGTGTAAGTGATGGTTTAGAATTTCAGTTTCTTTGTTATGTGTTTTCTTCCAAATTGTGGCTGCAGAATTTTTTTTTCTGTTCGCCATATAGTGTAATTGCAACATTTGTTATGTCTATTGCTTTCGTTGATATTTTAATAGTGTTATTTGCAATTTCATCACATAACTAGATCGATTACTGTAAATACAGACAATAGGTGTTTTGTATTTATCGACAGAACTGGAATTGTATGTGATATATGCATATTCTATATTAAATGTAACAATCTTAAAAAATTATACATAGTAAGATTTTTAAGATAGAGGTTTGGTCTTGGAACACGTGTCTTTCCTCAGGCATCTCCCTCCACGCAGAGCGATATAGAAACAACGGCAACCAACCATATTGTTACATAGCATAAAAAATTAAAAAGAAACAGAATCTCAAGTTCCAACCCAATCAGAGTGGCAGCGGACACAGTACGATGTTTTTGGTGGTAAGACCATGTGGTTCTTCCTCTGCGGGTATTCATCGTCTTCACCCAACTCCCACATCGCACCGTAGCAGAAACGTGGTTATTAGATGCTCCCTCAGCGGCGTGCAGGAGAAGAAGGAGAAAGCTGAATTGGATTCGGAGCTGCAGCCTTCGGTGGCATTTCCGCCGATCAGGGCGGCGAAGAGGGTGGTTCTGGTGAGGCACGGGCAAAGCACGTGGAACGCGGAGGGGAGAATCCAAGGAAGCTCTAATTTCTCTGTTCTGACGAAGAAGGGGGAGTCTCAGGCTGAGACCTCACGCCAAATGCTCATCGACGACAACTTCGATACCTGCTTTGCCAGGTTTCTTCTTCATCATCGTCATTATCATCGTCTTCCATTGATCAATGCAATTGTTGGTTATTATGATTATGACTCTTCGTGACGCTGGATTTTCTTCTTTGTGTAGTCCTTTGGCTCGATCCAAGAAAACTGCTGAAATCATTTGGGGATCGCGCCCGGAACCCATCATTACCGACTCTGATTTGAGGGAAATCGATTTGTACTCCTTTCAAGTATGCCATGCTCCACTCTCACACAATTATCATTTTTTTTTCTTTCTGTTTTAGTTCAATTTATACTTAATGTCTGTGTAGCAACTTTTAGAGTCAGTGTTAAGTTAACCAATTATAAATCATGCTAACTGTGATTGTTAAAGTCATTATTGTAAGAGCTGATATGCATGTCAGTTTCTGTTTAGTTAAGAGCATATTCTATTTTCTCTCTTTAAGTTCACTGGTAATTGGAAAATGAACATAATTAGAGTGCACTGTGTTGACTTCATGGTCAGATACCTGCGCTCATACATTCTGGTGAATTCATATAGTGAAGGATTCTCCTTGTGCATGAAAACATGTTGAGCCAACGATACTAGTGTATCCAATAGGCTGAGAAAACCAGTTGTATGAAAAAGTAGAATAACTTAAGAAAACATTTTGCTTTCATTCTTTTGTTTCTTTCACATGTAGTCATAAAACTTGTCACGTGATGTCAAAGATTTAGGTACCAAATGCACAAATCTTTGAAAATTGGGAAAAAAGTAAAAATAAGTCGACAATTTTGTGATTAGGAAAGATCAAGTTATTTTCAAAGTAACTTTAAGAGAGTACTCTTTATGTTTTTCCATCTTTGATTGTAACAGAAAATGAATTTTAATAATTTGGAGTTACACTTAGAGTAGCTTGATTCCTTTTCGTATTATTCGTTAAAAGTAGAAATAGAAAACTTTTTGTCGAACCAAATAGACCTTTAATGGCCCTATTCTTCATGCATTATATTTGAAAACATGAACACAAAAATAAGGGGACGTCTCTGTAATTATTAATGAAAATAGAGAATGAGATTCGCAAATATTTTCCCAAAGCAAGCAAGCTCTTTTACCAATGTTTGTTTGTTGGGTTCGAATCTTATGTATGGGAAAAATAAGCACTAGGAAATCTTTGTGTCCTTAAGTGGCACCAAGCTCAACTTGGATTTGTCAAGATTCAAAGTAACTTCCAGACAACGAGGGTCTAAGGCCTGGAAAAAGAAAACGAGGCATTAACTTTCTACTCTGCGTTATGGAAGATTTAAATATTGAGAATTTGAACTTGGAGGGATGAAATTGGTAAAGTCAATGTTTAAGGATGGAAGCATGAAAGTATTTAGAGACCTTGATCCTTGAGAGTCTGTGAGTTACCAAATTTATAAGCCTGTATCTTTTTAAGTACTACAATGGTGTTTGTATTGTACTGAGGTATAGCTTGTGACTTGGTGTGACTGATCTTGTGTTACTTTAGGGTCTGCTGAAGCATGAGGGAAAAGCAAAATATGGTTCTGCTTTTCGTCAATGGCAGGTTGATGCTGAGAATTTCATCATTGATGGTCATTATCCAGTTAGAGAGTTGTGGGATCGTGCTAGAAGCTGCTGGACTAAAATCTTAGCTCATGATAGCAGGTCTGTTCTTGTGGTTGCTCACAATGCTGTTAATCAGGCTCTTGTTGCCACAGCAATTGGTACCGGTTTCTCCCTCTGAGGAAATTTTGATGATGAAAAGAAAAGATCAAATTTTTGTCAATTTGAATATACTATGCTCAGTTTTTCTTCCATTCCTAACAATCAGGTCTGGGGTCCGAGTATTTCAGAAAATTACTTCAGAGCAATTGTGGTGTTAGTGTGCTGGACTTCATCCCAAGATCTGAGGGTGGATCTCCGCATATTTGCCTTAACCGGTTAAATCAGGTATATGGCTAATTTACTTGGTACAATGCCACAAAGTGGACCATCTGAGGTTAAATGTGGAATTGGCTTTATTATCCCCTGGCCATAACTTCAAAGTTGATGTGAATGAAGACTGTGTTATTCCCCTCTTTATTAACAAATAAAAATGTTTTTTATTACAAAAAACTGTTCTACAAACAGAGTTGAACTTTAATGCAGACCCCTGGTTCACCTATTGCTGGTGGGAAATCTGGAGGTCGAGAGACAAGTAAGAGGATCATACTTGTTTGTAATGGATCAACACAAGGAAATACAGAGGTATGAAACAATGGCCAAAATGAATTTGATAAATTTCTAAAAATTGAGTCTTTATTTAACTTTCACCTAAAAAGCTTCATGTGGGATATAAAACCATTTTCATTTTAATAAAATCTTCATATGATGGCAGTGATGCCTATCATGAGCTTATTTGTGAATATTTCACCCAAAAAGCTTAAGGTTTTGGAGTAGTTGGTTCATCTTTCAGGTTTTCATATAGTCAACAACCATGTGGTTTAGGGTTTAGGATAATTGATTGATCTGGTCTATGATCCCAAATGCATTTCTTCACATCCAGGTTCTAAACAAACTACCTTGTGTTAACAGAATGGTTTTCCTTTCGGTGGTGATCAACCATTGAACATGCTTGGTGTCATACAGGTATTACATCCAATCATGAGAAATAGGTGGGGTAAAGTTATTTCATCTGACCTTTTGCATGTATAACAGTCCCAGAAATCTGCAGAGCTACTACTTGATTTGAAAGTGAGTTCCATAATTAGCAGTTCTAACAAAGCCAGTGTTGGGACAGCCTCGGTAATCTCCCAGGTAGCCTCACTTTTGGTAATTTGTAGTTAGCTCTTATGTCAAATTCCTATTTCCCAGTTTAATATATACTTGCATCTACTGCTACACTGATTCTGGTTTAATACACACACCGCCTATTGAATTGTGTTAAAAAGTGAATTTTAAGTTTAACTCAACCCCACAAAACCAGTTTGTGAGATGAGGTTTGCACCTACTTATATATTGTAAATTTGTTTTATCTCTAGTCGTTATCTCTAACTAACGTGAGACTTCCAACAAATTGTATGTTTGAACTGGAGAGTTTTGGTTTCTTTCTCTATTTATATTTGTTCTCCTCTAATTAAATTGTTAGATTTAAATTTAGGTACAAGAAGCTGCAGATTGCTTGGGTGCTGACTGTGTGCCTCGATATGTTGAGATGAAGCAGATTGGGAACCTTGATGTTGAAACTATCTTCAAGCAATCTGAAATGGCAAGTAATGTTTGAATGTGGATCAATCATTTGCCCACATTTTTCTTTCTCTGAAATGGATACTGGTTAATGTAGTATTTTCTGTATCTTTACAAAGGAATTGTCACAAAAACTTGCTAAATACAAATTGAAGATATAGATAAAAAGCTTCATGACAAACAATATTGAGAAAAGTAGAAGGAAATTGTGACCATCTCAATGTACCAAGAAATTCAACTAGAAAAAGGTTTTGCCAAGTGTTTGGTACTGATAGCTGCTTGTAATTTCAATATCCATCTTTCTAGTCTTAAACAACAAGGATAGGTTAACAGTTTATGTGTGCATTATCAGTATGTTCTGTCTAATTTTCATTTATTCACTGCAGGATATATCAAACTTTCCGCCATTTCAACCTGGTTGGTTAAATAGAGTTGATGATGGATTGAGAACAAGATTATGGAATCAATCTGGAAAAGTGTGGCAATCTTTGTTGGATGAAATATCTGATGAATCTAAGCCAGAAGAAGTTATAGTGGCAGTTGGTCACCCTGCAATCCACATAGCACTAATGGGGCACTGTCTTAATTTGAGCAAAGAATGGTTGGGATCATTTCATCTTGATGCAGGGAGCGTTAGTGTTCTTGATTTCCCTGATGGAGCTAAGGGAAAAGGTGTCATCAGATGCATAAATTATACTGCACATTTGGGGAGATGGTCCATACCCATCACAAGATCAACAGAAGATGGTGAAGAGTTTTAAGTCTAAACATGTGATTCCAAAATGGAATTGAAACAACACCCAACTCTGAATTGTAGAGTTTCAGAGGTTCAACATGGTGAAGATGGTTGAAATTTCAAGGCATGATGACTGTAAAAATGAAATCTTATAAGCTATTTCACCTATAAGATCACTTCAAGGTATAGATATTGCTTGATGTGATATGTACAGTTCATAACACCAATCATCCAAGATTACTGTTAATTGTGCTGGATTTTTCTTTTCAAATAGCAATTTAGAATATAGACTATTTGGTGATTGGTGACTATTTTTCTGTCTAGAAACAAATCAAAGAACTGTGCTCGCTGTTAGCAAATAATGGCACAGGAAGAAATTGGCACAATTCAAAAGATACAGTAAAAAATGCTACGATTCTGAAGAAACTAGTTACTGAAGAGGCATTCATGGAACAAAAGTTGTTCTGTCTAGTATTTTTCATTCTCCTTTCTTTTACAGATAACTAGTAAGAGAAACCGTGTTCTATATTTCCTTTTAATATAATGAATCCAGAGAAATGTGAAAGGGAAAACAAGTTTCTTAATTTAAATACTTTTAGATCCAACTATCAAGGTTGTGTTTAAATTTCCATTGAACCAATTTTCCAATTCTCGTTTAACAATGCTTGTGTGTTTGTATATACATGTAAAGTAAAATTTACCTGAAATTTCACTTGACTTCCAACATTGAGTTCTTTTTTTTTTCTTCTTAACTTCAACTAAATTTAATTTCCTAACTTAAACCTAAACAAACACTAAAAAATTGTGTGTTATGAATTTAAATTAATTTTAGGAATAAACGCAATAGAGAAACAAAAACATTTCAAACCCAAACACCACTTATAACTAAAGAAAAGTAATCTAAATCAGGAAGAAAAGAACAAATATATTGAAAATTCAAATATAAATTTAAGTAGCAATAAATAAAAAATGAAAAACTCGATTATCATATAAGAAAAAAATTCATAAATTTATTATATTAAATATTAAAATGGTATTAATCTTTCATATAAATTAGGCTCATATTTTGTGTTTTGTGAAAGTTTTATTTGTCTTTGTCATTCTATGAATCTCTTTCTTTTTGCATATGACATCATCATTATCTTTGGCACCATCTACTAATTTGAAAGTCATATTTCAACTCAAACGTTTTTGAGATATTTCCAATAATCAACGAATGACAATTTCCTCAAAAGATCTATATATATATATATATATATATATATATATATATATATATATATATATATATATAAAATAAACTAACATAATTCTTAACAAACTCTGATAAGCTTATAAATGAGTTTCTCTTCCTTAAATAACTACAAAAGAAAAATTCACTCAAGCTATTTATATTATAACTGACATTTCTTGTTAACATGATATATCATAAATTATGTACATACTAAAGATAATTATATTCGAATATTTCATTTCTTAAATGGTTTCAACCAACCTTATTTGATACATTACAAAGGAAAAGTTTTAATGGTTAGAGAATAATATAAAAAAATCATAGTACATGTATTAAAACGTGAGAATAATAACGTTAGGCGATATTTAACTATCACTCATTGTCCAATAATAAGGTGAATAGTGTCAGAAACAGTGGTAATTGGGTATAGTTTTAAATAATATAGTTGAGTATTAATGTATTATTCCTCTGTTTCTCTATCTGCATAAATTTGTAAAATCTGTCATAGCAAAATCTGTATAATTCTGCAATGAGATGGCGAACTTTTAGACTTAAGAAGATTGAATTTTTTTTTTCTTCAATGAAACCAAGTAGTAATTTAAATATATTTTCTTCTTCGATCTTTCGAAATCTTTCAAAAATAAAATAATAAAAAAATTCTAAACACGAAGCAACCAATACATCAAATTGATGAACCCTAATAATATTATCATATACTTCTACTTTTACTTTTAGTTACCAAAAGTAAAGAAGCTCCAAACTTCAAAAACAAATAATATCTAAATTGAGTAATTCACTTAATAATATTATCTTAACAAGATAATACAAATTGAACATAAAGAAGCATTTTTAGTCACCAAAATTCTTCAATGGATGCCATTGTTTATTCATTTTTAATTGGAAGAGATCTAGAATTTCACAAATTCAAAACTCTCTGTGATTGTTGTTTAAACTTGTTCAATGATTGAGTATATCATTTGATCCGTCCCATCACACGGAACTAGTTGTTGATTTTGCCGACACTGTCAGATATGATATTTTGATTATCTTTTATGATCAAAGAAGGTTTTGAGAAAGAAAAAAAGAAAAGAAAAGGGTATGCAGAATTTTAAGTGTCACTTTCATTCATCAATCAAGTTAATTAAAGTTGTTGTTAATGAGAAAATGAACCCTTAACCAAACTTCCAAAAAGCAACACAAAATCCCATGTAAAAGAAGATTTTTTTATTCTTAACTGTCGTTGCAACAAAGATTCATTGATTACTTTGAGGTACCTTATTTGCAGTTTTTTACTCATCTCTGGTTATATTGACGTAGGACTGTTTATTTCTATTTAAATATTGATGCTTTATTACTATTTATTTCTCTCCTCGCATTTTACTCTTAAAAATGTTAATCTCAATTTTTACTAATTCATTAATTTTTTAGTAGAATAAAAAAAATTTTAATGTTTTAAAATTATTCAAAACAATGTTATTTCTTTTACTAATTTTTTTATAACATTGGTAAATCTTAAAAAGAGTGGTACTAAAATGGATTTATAAAGTGAAAGTAAATCCAAGTGGTGAAGTCATGAGACATAAAACCATACCCGTGGCCATTGGATTCTTGTTGCGGAATGCTAGAATCAATTATGGTGAAGTGTATGCACCAATGGCAAGGATTGAAACCATTCAATTGGTAGTAGTAATTGCAACAAATGCTAATTGATCCTTAAACTAGTTTGATAGGAAGTTTGCAGTCCTTAATGTCCCTCTCAAAGAGGAAGTTTATGTCCAATAACCACAAAGTTTTGAGTGTAAGGATCAAGAACACAAAGTATATAGGCTAAAAAGGTCTTGTACAAGCTTAAAGAAACACAAAGGGCTTGGAATATAAGAATTGACCGTTTTCTAAACAAGTTTGATTTGAAAAGTGCATATATGAGCATGGTGTTTATGTAAAGAGTTGATAGAACAACAAGAAAACTGAAAAGGTTTTGATATTTCTGTATGTTGATGATTATTTGATCACTAGTAGTAGTGAAGATCTGACATACATTGCAAACCCAAATTGTTTAAAGAATTTGAGATGAATGACCTAGGAAACTTGAGTTATTTTTTAGGAATTGAATTCAGAATGACACGATTTGGAATGGTCATGCACCAATCCAAATACACTCATGAGTTGTTGTTGAAGTTCAACATGCAACAGAACAATTCTGCAAGCACATTAGCCGAGGTTGGATTAAAGCTGAAAAAATAAACTGATGAAGAAAGAGTAGATCCTACACTATATTGGAGGATTTGGGAAGTCTGAGATACTTATGCAATACAAGACTTGATCTCAATTTCCATGTTGGATTGATTAGTAAATACATGAAGGATCCTAAGGTGTCACGTTTACTTGTTGCAAAAAGGATATTGAGGTATCTACAAAGCACTATTAATTTCAGGATTTTGGTGCCAAGGAGATCAATTGATGAATTGGTTGAAGTAATGGGGTATTTTTATTCTAACTAGTGTGATGATAAGAATGACAAGAAAAGCACAACAAGTTACATTTTCTTCTTTGGATAAGCACCAATTTCATGGAGCTCTACAAATGAATCAGTGGTAGCATTATCTTCCTATGAAGTTGAATATATAGCTATATGTGAAGTAGCTCGACACATCCTAGTTGGATTCTTTGATGAGAAAGTTAAATGGAAAACAACATTAAAGAATAAAGTTTCTTGTAGATAACAAATCAACTATAAATCTTGCTAAATCTAGCTTCTCATGATAGACCAAACACATAGAAATGAGATTCCACTTCATTTGGAGACAAATCAACAATGAAAAATTGGAGATTGATCACTGCATATCAAAGATGCAGATTATTGATATATTGACAAAGTCTCTAAAGTGTAAAAGGTTCAGAAATCTAAAAGAGTTAATTAGAATTGTAGATATTATACATTTTTAACTTGAGGAAGAGTGTTAGTGTATAATCAAATCAAAGAGTTAGTTAATTTTATTTTTAAAATTGTTCCTATACTATGCTATATGTACACTCTTTTCATACAGAAATAACAACATCACTATGATTTTATTTATTTATTTATGATACTATCCTCACTTTGTTAATAAATCCATGGATCCATAAAATTTATAAGAATTAAAATTCTTGATGGTAGTACGTGAAAAAAAATATATATAGATGATCCTAATTGTAAAACGATAATACTTAAGCACTGAAATGTATAATTAAATCTAAACTATGTTTCAAAAATTAAAACTAATAACACTGTGTTTTATAACCCAAAATATTATATATATATATATATATATATATATATATATATATATATATATTATGTTTAAAAAATTGTAATTATTTTAACTTATGCACTATATTAAAAAATATAATTAAAAAATCAGTACAAGATCCACAGTTCTGGGCCATTGACTTTGTACTTGCACATGATTTTTATACAATAGATAAAATATTTCAACAAAAGAAAATAAAATTGCCAAAAATAGTCGTTTATTTCACTTGCTGGTTGGTTTGTTGTCGTTATCGCCAAAACCAATCGCTGTAACATATTAGAATAAGAATAAAGTCAATTGTCTATTATTCTAAATAAAGGAATCACATAACCAAACCAAAATCAGTTAAATTCAATTTGTAAGAATGCTCTCATTTTTTTATTAGTTTACAATCAATTCATTTTTTTTCTTTAAAATCCTTTTTTTTTTACCATTATGATGTTTTCTTTAACAAATTTAAAAGGTATCTTCCACTTATAATAATGATATTATCACAATTACATATGGTGTATCACTTTAAATTTTTGTGAACTCATTTTAAACAAAATAAACTAAAATTAATGACATTTAAAATAGTAAGATTAAGTTAAAAAGATAAACAAAAAAAGTTATGAAGTTCTTCCTTTTTTTTTAATTTTATTTCACATGTTTGCAACATTCTTGAGACAAACTTGTAACTGAAGAAAATGATGAACAAAACTTTTGTTTAATGTAACACAGACATTACATCAGCATATACACAAATGCATTTAAAATGTTTTTGATGTACCCTTCTAATAATTCTCCCAATTTAACAAAAACATTAATCAAAGATTGCTCATTTAATTTTTTTAAAGGGTGGTTTTAGTTAAACATTCACCTATATCATTGAATACCATATTTAAAGAACTGTACTCTAAAGTCCATTGGGTTTAAGACATTATAATAATCTGTGACTTATCAAACCCAACATTAGACTATTCACTGTATTATTGTACAATTCAGGAAACAGATGGGTTTTACAAGACAGCTACTTCAAGATATGTTACAATAAATGTTTTTAATGATAAAAATATTTATAAGTAGGAGGGTTTATTTTTATATCAATATATCATAAAATTAAGGTGATGATTATACTCTATTTACATATTATAATTTAATTTGAATTATTTAATGTGATATTTAATTATGTATGAGAGTAAAACACATTTTACTTTCAAATCTATTATAATTATTTATAAGATTAAATAAGTTTTATATTTTTAAATTATTTATAATAATTTAGAGACAAAAAATATATTTAACCTTTATTTTTATATATAATATTTAATATATATGAGAATGTGTGTACTTTTTGTATTAAAGTATTGACATTTTTGGAGAAGTGCAATAAAAGTAAAACCTTTTTCATGTTTATTAGAAATGATCCATATATGAGTATTAATTCATAAGTAAAAATGAAATTTCTTTACCTTTAAAGGTCAACTTATTAAAAAAGTTATATAATAATTGACTATAAATATACCATTTTAAAAGAAGTTGGATAATAACTATACATATTTTCATGATCATTTATTTATTTATCAAAAAGATATAATTTTTTTCTGAAATCTTATTAGTATTTTCATTTTAAAGTAATTTGAATTTCTCGCAACAAATGGCTTCACTTACTTATCATTTCAATCTATCTTGATAGAAACACAACCAAACTTTTTATTAATATAATAAGCAAAGATTAACTAAAACTGTGGTGGTTTTGAAACATGTAATAATTTCTCTGGTCAAGATCACAAAAGACAAACATAAATTTCTCTGAAATTGGTTATATGAAGGGTTGTAAAAATGAAAATAAAAAACAGAAACATAAAAATTGCTGTGTACTCCTTGGCTAACAGTGATTTTGCAGAATGTGTTAAATAATGGAGAGAACATGTTGGCTAGGGCAAGGAGAGTTTGCCTAGTCCATAGCCTCATCATTCTTATCGGTTTCAAATTGTTTGTCTGCATAATTCAGTTTCTGCATAATATTAATATTCCTTTTGGAAGAAAAAAGAAAGTGCAACACAGTTTTGATTTTGAAGTTTGAATTGCCCTTGGGAAGGAACCAAGGAAAAAGTGGGGGAAAAAGGTTAAGGCTGGCCCAATTGATTTATTAATTACCAATATTCCCGCAGATAGGTAACAGCTTCCTTCAAGTTTCATCAACAACTTAGGATAAAGTCTAAGATCTATTGGTACCAAGTCTGCATTATTATGTGTCAAAAGAAATTCAAATTCAAGTTTGCCAGGAAAAGGTGTTTGATTGAAGAAAAATTTCTCAGTATTATATTAGGCCAAGGCACAATACTTTCCTTTTCAGTTGAATTCTATTCTTTCACTCACTTTTAAGGAAGAAACTTATTCTTGAAAAAGAGATTATTGAGAATCGAAGTATGAGTCTAAATTACACATCAGATAAAAATAAAAAGTGTTGAACAACATATAAAGAAGAATACTCATAAATTCATTGTTTCAAGTTTGTCAGAATAATGATTTGAAGATAAATTTCTCGGTATTACGTAAGGACAAGGCACAATAATTTCCTTTTCAGTTGGATTCTATTCTTTCTCTCTTATGGAAAGAGACGGTTGAGAATCCAAGTATGAGTCTAAGTCACACATTAGATAAAAATAAGAAAGTTTAGCGACATATAAAGATGAAGACTCATAAACCCATTATCTTAAGATTTTGGGTTGGAAGCGGTGTCAATTCTTTAAGTGGGTTGACCTCAGATCTCATTGTTTTATCGCGTGAATTCTTCCCTCAAAACTGTCACCAATGGTCACCCTCACACTTATATGTATCATCATAATCATGACCCTTTGGAATCTTAATCTAACTACTCTTTAGCATGAAAAGGGGAAGAAGAAAACAGTGAGGTTACTCTAGAAAAAGAGTAGAGTTTATGGGGTCACATTACTAATTATTGTTTTACAAAGACACATGGATTATAATTGGTTAATCATAACACATCGATTTGATTCATCAGTCCCTACCATGGATCTGTAGTCTCTGTTACAATTACCAGCTAGCTGCTACAATCAACTTTTCAAAAGCTAATTAGATGGGATAGGATAAGTTAGCTATGTGGCTTTCTAGTTCTAAGCAAACAAAAAGGCTCAAGGAATTTCAAGGTTTCTAAATTCTAAGTGGAGACTCAATACAAGTATGCACCTTTTCTCAGGTAGCTTTATACACAAGCTGGAATATAATATAATAATACAATTTTCTTATTTCATTTATGGGTTTACTTGTTTTTGTTTTCATAGTGCAAGTTGTAGCTAGCTAATATTTTGGTGAGAGAAACATATGGTTTGTGAGGAATCTGGTTATTCCACTTTGTTAGGGAAAAGTTCAAAATGTAGATGAAAAGAAAAAGAAAAGTTAGCATGCCTTCTTTATAAACCAGGAAACTCACAAGAAGCATGCATTCTATTCACCTTTTTGTTGTTTCTCTTTTCCCTTCTTAAATAACAACTAAAATTCTTGCTTCTATGAACCCCAAACCTCCTCACAGAATTATGCATATATAGTTGCAATTGTACTTGTTAATGTGTTAGAGAAAGATTTCATTTGAAAAATACTTTGTTAAGAGGGATTATATCTACTTTTTGTGAACTTGGGGTGTACCTTGTCAAAATTCAGAAACTAGCCATTCTAATCATTGGAAATCATCTAAGAAGTTGATTTAATTGAATATATTGGATGCATAAAACTAGATATTAATGAATAATATGATTAAAACAGAATAACAGATGACATAATAGACTCAATAAAAAATAAATTTTATTAGAATAGACTTCGTAATATTTTCATATCACTTAAAAAGTTGAACTTTTACGTCTATCTCAATCTCACAATTGATTTGTAAAATAAGGTTCGCATCCAGTTATATACTAAGAAATTGTCTTATTTTTAATTGATCTGAGATTTCTAACATATATGTTACATCTTATTTAGTTTTAAACTTAAAATTGGTGATTTAAAAAAAGTGGTCTAGTTGTCCACTCAGGAATACCCTTAATGCACACCAATAAATTAGCTCCAATTAAGCTCACTATTTAACCCCTCTTCGAAAAATTTGGCATGACACTTTATAGTGTGATAAGTAGATGCAGTTGCACACAAAGAATCCTTACGTTTAGCATAAGCAAGTTTGAATGTTCGATTCATAATGAGGAAGGCAGAACATGCCCCTAGCAGGACCAGAGTTTTTGGGGTCCATGGCCCAAAACAACATGCCCTTACACTTGTACCTCAACTAGAGAAAGTAATGATGCCCCTTATGCGCTGTTTCATATTGTTTGTGACAGATTCCATCATCCCCTTAATTCATTTCTCTCTTACCTCTTCACACTTGCAACAATAATTCAACCATAACCTAACACACACAATACCTGTATGAAAATGTTCTTCTCTTATTTATTCTAAACAGAGAAATACAACACCAATGAAATATGAGTTCAGCTCAGACATAAAGAACTGACATTATTTTTAATTTAAAACGTTTAGAAAATGAATTTATGGATCTGACGTTCAATTTTATAGATTTTGATTTTCCAAAACATTACTTTATGTTTGTTTTGAGAAAACTTCCCAAAAGTGTAGCGTGAGGGGATAGAAACTGGATGATCAGTTATGCTTTAATACTTCATGTGCTTGTGTTCATTCAAGTGTTCTTCTTTCCCAACCGCGACCACATGATGCTTTGTATTGTTCTGATGTAACGATTAGATCATAATGCTGATTAAGATAGTCACACTCCTTTAATTTGACAGTGAATGCTTTAACCTGAAGTTAATTACTCAGAAAGTTATTAGTCCATAACTCCTTCATGCATGGCTTCTTAAATATTTCTCATTGATGATGAGTTCAAAACCCAGATTTATTTTGTGGGACCAACATTCACTATTGCATATTCATGGCACCCCCACTTCACCACTATTGCAAGAAAGAGATATGGAGTTTTTAGTAGCAGAAAGAAAGAAAAAACAATCACACATTTATCCCATCAAACTTTTGCTCCAATGCTTTCCTCAGAAAACTTCAATTTAACAAGTTCCATTGTTTTGTTCGAGATTTTTTTCTGTTTCAAAATGCACTGTTTTAGATATATTGTAACTTTTTTAATAGATTTTAAAATATTAAAATGAATATAAATCAACTTATTTTAAGAAAAAAAATGTTATTTGACACTATTTGACGATTATTTAATCATTTATATAAAAGTAAAATAATTTTAATAAAATTTAACTTTTATATTTTTAAGAAAAAAATGAAAATAAATAGTTATGAGAATAATGTCAGATGGTAATAAAAAAATGATACCAAAATATCAGTATCCTTATTTTAATGACATATCAGTAAAAGAAAACATCTTACAAACCAAATCCAAATTCCTATTTAACATACTAAAACATGTTTTTTTTTTCATTGAGTTATGTCTTTTTTATTTGATGTGGCAAGTGTTAACCAATATTGATTAAAGAATTAAAAAAATTATTGGGTATTTGGAAGAGTTCAGATATATTTATTAAATGGAATTAACAACGCACTGGAGCTAAAACTCAACATATAACATTTGACAAAGGAAACTTCCCAAAAAATAAAAAATAACAAAAACCACTGCTGTCATCTCACGTTATTTCTCTGCTAAATATATGAGTATAATGATTAATTACACATGATAAAAATAACTGATTTTTTTTAAATAAACATTCTTATAAAAAAGAATTAGTGTATTAAAGTTAATTCTTTTAATCTTTTCATCATTAATAGATATTAAATTCAAAAAACGAGTCTTAATTAAATGATTAATGCAAAGATTAAATTTAAATTGGATTTTACAAAATTATTGAAGTTAACTTGTAGTGTGATTATTAATTACAAAATGAATGGAACAAAAGACGGGTGAGAAAGGGAAACAAAGGAGATTCCTCTGTTTTTTTATTAAGCTTATTCATTCTCATTTATGTCACTTTGTTGTTTTCCATCTTCACCACTCATACCTGATGAGGCTAATAAATTGTTCATAACATATTTTATTTAATTGCCGTTATTAATGATCATCAAACCCAAGATATGAACAGTAAACATAAAACAAAAAATAAAAAAAACTGGTGTTGGATTGAAATATGTATTACACATGATGAACTTTTTCTTCTCTCATCCTTCTTCTTTTTCGTAAAAAAATGATATTTTGAATATTAAAGTTTGACAATTTTTTTATAATATGAGATGTTATTTTTTAAATAATTTTAAAATATTGAGAATAAAAAAATAAAAAATAATTTAAAAAATAATGCATAAAATTATAAAAAAAAAAATTGTCAAAATTTGTATAAAAAAATCATTTTCCTTTCTTTTAAATTGCAGTTTCAACTACTGGCAACTCATTAAAAAAGAACACGACCCAGGTTTCTCTTCCCTCTTATTAGACGCACAATATTCTAAGAAGAGAGAGAGACATTGTGCCATGTTAAATGCAAAGTCTTCTTCCTCTCTGTTTCCCCTTTCACAAACCCAAGAAAAATGAAAATGCAACCATAACCATAACCTCCATTTTTTTTTTCTCAGACCTCAAAGTTTCTCCAAAAACTTCAGATCTTTGTGTGGGAACTAGAAATCCCACATTGCTCGGATAAAGACAAAAACAATAGTTTATTAACACAGAGGGAGATCTCGGTTAGTTGATCGAAATGAGAGACTTTGTTACTTGCTTCAGCGAGAACGCTGTTAACGTGTCTCATTCTTCAATCTCGTGTTCTTCTTATTCGAACAACGCATGCATTTCTCCCTCCAACGTCGCACCCTCCACCCAGAACTCTGTTTCCAGCGTCTACAAAGTGATTCTCTCAACGTTGAAGCAAATTCTGGTGACGGTCACATGGTGTAGGAGCCACTCCAACCAAGGACTCGCCATAACCTTCAACCACGAGGACCCTCCACCCTTTAGACTCAACACCAATTCGCGCTTTTTCAGGAAGAAAAAGGGCACCAAAATCCTCGAACCCTTTTCTTCTGACTCATCCAAGGTCGAAATTTTGTGGGATCTTTCAAACGCCAAGTACGAATCTGGTCCCGAACCGGTTCAGGGCTTTCACCTTGTGATCATCATCGACTCGGAAATTGGTCTGGTTCTCGGTGACACCGCTGAAGAAACGGTTCTTCTTTCGAAGAAGCTCAATTTCAGAAGCACGGGTTTGGCGGCGGCTAAGGTTTCTCTTTTGTCGCGAACAGAGCATTGTTCTGGGAGCACCCTTTACTCCACCAAGGCTCAGTTCTGCGACACCGGCACGTGGCACGATGTTATGATCAGATGCAGCGTGGAGAAGGAGAATGAAGGGTTGTTCAAGTCACCGGTTTTGTGCGTTTGCATAGATAAGAAGACCGTGATTCGTGTGAAGAGGCTGCAGTGGAATTTCAGAGGGAATCAAACGCTTTTCGTTGATGGGTTGCTGGTTGATTTGCTTTGGGATGTTCATGACTGGTTCTTCACCCCTTCTTCTTCTTCTTCTTCCTCTTCTTCTGGGTATGCAGTGTTCATGTTCAGGACTAGGAGTGGCATGGATAGCAGGTTGTGGTTGGAGGAAAAGAATGCACAGAAAGATAAAGACAGGGTTGAATTCTCCTTGTTGATCTATGCCTGTAAGACTACATAACCATAACGGAACTCAATTTTCTTCTGATTCAGTTTTTCTTAACCTTTTTTCTCATCTCTTAGTTTCTCTTCCTTGCCTTTAACTCTTCTTTTCTTTCCCTTCCTCTCGAAAGGAAACATACCCATTTTTTTTAAGAGAAACACAATAATTTTCAGTTTCAGAAGTTTTAGTCATACGAGAAGAATTTGCAATTTTGATTCTAGTTGAGTTTGGTGCGAAACTGTCAACTCTCACAAACCATTGATATATTTGTGATGTAATTCAGAATCCATAAACTTTGAACTCAAAATTTCTATGGAAATTATCAGATTAACAACTGCAACTTATTATCTCAGATAGTTAGTAATTGTAATTTGTAAAATAATGTGGTTTCTGACCCGTTTGGAGGTGATTGTTTTCTAATGTTGAATTGGTCTTCAACTGAACATGAGCATGAAAAAAAGAGATTAGAAAAAAATGTCCAATTTATTTACAAGTTTTATTCTTTTCTGGTATGAGGGATAAAACAAGAGAGTGGCCAAACGGGGTTTTCTGGTTTATGACTTGGACAAAAACGAAATTCAGCTAAAGGGGTAATAATTGAAGACTTTGATTACCATGGTTGAATTGCCAAGCCTTTTATGGTAACCAAAGTTAAAAGAGTCTTGTGAGTGGAAATGGAATGAACCATATTTTGACCAGTCTTCTCTCCTTGCACTTTACGATTCTGTTCCTCACTGTAATGTAATCTTTGGTCGAAAGATGAAAACTTTATTTTGATGATAACCGTTCAAGTAATAAATAAAGGGGAAGATAGATGTTACACAACAAGGTACGATGTGGATCTTTCTTAGCATTTGGTTGTGATAGTAGTTTACTTGAAACCTTAAAAGTGTGGGTAGAAGAATTTGCAGAGGATTGAAGCATGAATGGATTAGTTTAGAGGGAAAAGAGGGTTGGGTTTGGTTTGGTTTGGTCGGGTCACTTTCATGCGAAAATGATTCAAAGGAAGGAAGCTCCAACATTTTAAATGTTGGGTTTGTCTTTACTGAGGTGGTGGAACCTTTGATTTTGCATGATGGTCTATTCCTGTGTCATGAGATGCCTTGGCATGTGTTTATGACTCTTGGTCCCTCCAAAGTTCCACTTCACCCTCTCAACCAAATCATCATCATCACCTACTTTCTCAATGCATGCGTTTCAAAAGAGATGCAAAGTGGGTGAGAAATGGATAGACTTCCGTTTCAAATAACACATTTATCCTTTATCATATTTCATCTTTCAAGTTTAATATATTTTTACTACTTCAATTTTAATAGGAAATTGAAAATATATGTTCTAGATTGATGACCGAGTTTCTCACATCGATTAACATATTTAAACTCAAATACTAGTATGAACATTTGTTTAACAAAGTTTGTTTTTAAACACACAATATTTTTTTTTTCTCTTTTCAAGTCAAATTAAATATCTTTTCCATCCATTAAAGTGCTTTAAGGTGTATTTTATCAAAAGTTTGTTAATAAAACTATCAAAACATAATTTTCTAAAAAATTAGTATCATTAAATTAAAAAGACTATATTTATTGATTTTTAAATAAAAGAACCAAAATATATCAAAATTTTAAAAAAATAAAATAAAAATACAAACATATTTAACCATAGTGTTAACTTCATAGAATTTATAAAGGGATTTTATGTGTGCAACTCTTGTTTTTTGTGGCTAAAGTTTTCCTTTTGATTAGATTTTTGTTTGTTATATGCCTTAGATTTTCCATATTTGAAGTATTATGTGCAAATTATTTGTATTTTTATGGTTTTGTTTGTTTTTAAGCGGTATAAAAATTGTGTATGTGAAATTTACTTGACTTCAATTTTGAATAACTGAGACTTGCAAATGAGATAACTAGTAATATAAAAAAAAAATGATGTTAAGTAATTTCTTTAAGAAAACCAGAGAAAATGACAAATATGTAAAAAAACAGAAAATTATTGATAATTATAAAAAAAATGAAAAAAATGAGTTTGGAGAAGGTAACAATTGTGATATACTATTTTTACCAATATTTTTATGATACATTTAACAATATTATTTCACACGTTTATTCCTTCTCTTTCTATCTTTCTTTTTTTGCTGCATAATTTTTCATAAAAATGTAATACATATACAAATTTTGTTCTGGTTTGAAGATATAACCTGCATCTCTCTTTAACTGGTGAAAGGAATTAAAGGATTTGATTGCCTTTCTGGCTACTATTTTGCCTTTTCCTTTCCACTTTGTTCAAAATAAAGTGCAAAGATGTGTTCAGTATTACTACTATTCAGTAACAGTGTCAGTCATTTTTCAAATTTATTTCCTTTCTTTTTTCATTTACATAATAGTTTCTTTCCAACACAGAGTACGTTTCATTTATGCTTTACATGTTACTTTGCTGGTTTTGCATATTGGATGTTATTTGGTGGATGTTACTTTCGCACTGGGCAAAAATTCTTCACACATGCTCCTTCTTCTTCCTTCCCCATTTCTAATTTTGTTCATTGTTTTCTCCTAAAAATTTATGTCCTTAAGCCTAACCTTCTCAAATAACACAATAACTCTAACTTACCAATCATTCAAATTGAATTCTTGACAGATCAATAAGAGTTCGATGATGAGTAACGTAATATCATCTTAATAAGTGAGTTACACTTATATGATGGGTTACGCTTCTCATTTATATATTATAATTTTATTTTATATTTAGACAATATAAAATCTTTAAATAATTAAAAGGAAATTAGTTAGCAAAGTAAAATAAATGTGCTCAAAAAATTGTGGATTTGTAAAAATAGAACTTGATTAGTATCTTGGTTACAACATTTATTAGATTAATACAATTAATACAATGTGATTTCTTAATACTTTTTTGTCTGGTAAAGGTAATATGTGATTATTTTTTAAACTGTGTTAACACTCATCTAAGGAAGGAACCACATTGAATCATTTTAAATAAAATGGAGACTAAATTGAAGACAAGAATATCGGGAGATTGTATTAAATCAACTCGACTAATATTGTAACCAAATTACTAATTAAACTTTAAGAAAAATATAAAAAGGTGAAGAATGTCATAAAGTGTAAAACTTGAAGGTGTTTGAGGTAAAAGAGTGCATGAAACTAAATTTAAACACTACAAACTAAAACTTAATTATTCAAAGATCATGACTCGAATTATTAGAATTTTGTTTCAATTGTGCTTACTTTTAGTATGAAATATATGAGAATTCAACATGGTGGAGCCTTGTGGGTGGATCATGGGATTCTTAGGTGGACCCTTTAGGGGATATTGATGGTAATTTTTGTGTTGTGCATGGATCTTATATGGTTAAGAATCTAGATGTTTTTATTGGGATGATGTGTCAATAGATTTAGATTCATAGGCTAATATGTCTTTTTTGAAAGATGTTACTCTCATTATTAATAGTTTATAGGATTTACAACATTTAGATTCATTTTATTGTAGTTATGTTGTTGTTTCTAATTTTTTGACATCTAAGGAATCTCATTTTATATAAGAATTGAAAATAACTTCTAAATTAACTAATATGCTTGATGAGAAGGAAGATTTTAATTCTAAGAAGGATGATGAATCCGTTCAAACTATAAGGAAACTTAGTCGAAATAGGCAAAATAAAGTTAATACTAAATCTTCCAAAGTAAGAATTTCTAAAAAGCATAAATGAGTTTTAGAAGATTGCATCTATTAATATGGTGAAGAATTTAATATTGAACTTTGGTTAGTTTTTGTATAATAGGTATTTTTCTTATGTGTGCAATGTATTTTTATCATGGATTTAGTGTGATCTCCCCATGTTTTTATGTTTTTCTTTTATTTAGTAAAATCTTCATGTTATGACAATGATGCCTAGCATGAGTGCTTATTTATAATTGTGTATATCAACTGAATTATTGTTAAAGATTAACATATGTTAATTTCAAACCAATAAGATGAAGTACATAAAATCTTGTATATGAAGCTAAATAGTATAGAAATAAATAGATAATACATGTGAGGTTTTTTTTATGGTAAATATTAGGAAATTTGGCACCATGATGAACTATCGACTCTAATACTAATGAGTTGTAAATAAGTTTATATGAGAGATTAAGACAACATTTTCAACCTAAAATCTTAAGATAATAGGTTTATAACTCCTTTTACTTATATACTAGTCATATTATTCATTTTTACTTAATGTAGAACTTTCAACTCCTTCCATGCATTTATGAAAAGTATGATGATATGTATAAAAGGAAAATAATGGAAAAGTTTCTACCATTGAAAATAATAGCTTGGAATGAGAATGGGGTAGGTATGGGTGGTGCTGAAGGCCAACCAGTGAAGTAAATCATAGTTGGAAGGTTTAACACTAAAAAGTGAGAGCTTAAAGCTTGTTCAATCTCGCCATTATTTCCCCACCTAGTGCTTCTTCTAATATTTGGACTAAAGATAACAAAAGTCTGTTAATAATCTCTTTTCTTGCAGCTCATTGGTGATATGTTTAATTGGTAATCAACATACACACTAAGATGCATTGACTTTCGTCTATATGGAAAATGTTGAATTTGGTGGACATTAGTTCTGCAATGACTTTTGAGGACATATTATGAATTATGGCATGCTACCAATAAGAATATTCTTAAAAGAAGAAAATAAATTATATATATAATACTTTATTTTTAAGTCTTTATGAAGTTTTTTATGTAAATAATATTAACTATTTAATTTCATTAGTTATTTTTGAATTTAGATTTTCAATGTGTTTTTACATTGTTTTTATATTGTGTTTTTAAAATACATTTATTTATTCTAATTTTGTTATTTTAAAATATATTAAAAATGTTTATGTATCAATATATTTTGAAAACATGATAAAAATATAATACAAAAAATTTAAAAGGGAATATGAACTCGCTATTTTTCTGATCAGTCAAAATATATAAATACACTTGAAACTAACCAAGAAATTTCATTATAAATGGGTCTGTGCACCTATATCTACTTTGTTAATTTCCTTTCGTAATCCTTGTGTTAATTTAGTAGTGGGAATGGAACAATCTTAGATATTGATATGAGCTAGGTGAAGTGTTGGGCTTAAACTTCATTTGTAAACGTGGAAGTTCAAATTACTCCTACAGTGTTTCTACGCTTCTTTTTCTTAGTGAGATGAAAATTGAGATGCAAATCACTCGGTCAATTATTTCCTCCACCCCACATTTTATTCCAGCACCCCATCAATTCCGGAATTTATTTTCCGAAACACAACAATTCCTGGAATTTTTTTTCTGAAAACCAAATGTCCTCCAGTTTTACGGAAAACACTCTCCGGAAGGTTTGTGATTGGGGTGGGAGAAGAATTGGAGTACAATTGCCAATTACTCATTTTTGTTTTTTTTTTTTTACACTTTTTATACATATTCCAATTTACCATTGAAATAGAAATAGTGACAAAAAACATGAACAGTTTTTGAGTGGTTTCTGCCAAACAATTATTGACCACATGTATATTGTGGAGTATTTAATTTTTCTTTTACAGCATAGATTGATTTTCAATCTATTAAATCCTAGCTTACACTTGTTTTAACAAAGATGGGGATTATTTTACAAGGTCAACATTTTCTTATTTATATGTTCTATGTAGTAGAATATTTTCCTTTGTTCCAAATGTGTTCTAACTTTTGTTCCATGGGTGGGTATGCATATGAAAATACTTAGAGACACTTGATGCTCAAGTTTGTTAGAATTGAGAATTAAAAATAAATGTGTAATTAATGAAGGATTTGCCATCATATTTATAGTCTCTTAATAAGCTTTTATCTTAATAGGCCAAGTGTCCAAACTACCTTAATACATTATTAGTGTTAGTGTGTGATCATCATCTTAGTTGCAGATTATATTAATAGGGATAAAATCCTGTATAGTTAGATCATCAAGGAATTATTAATATCTTAACTATAGACTATAGTTTTTCATACTTAAAATTATTAATATACTAAAGTGTAAGAAGTTGAATATCTAAATATAAAATCGATATTTGAATATTTAGCAAGTACAACTCAAGTAATCAAGATGGAGTGTGTTGCAAGTAGTTAAACTTAATGGTAACTTCTGATAAAGTGTATATACCCAAAAGAGGTGCATCACTTTCATTTACAGTTGCAAATAATGTAGCATTAGCTCGTACTGAATTTGATTACCTCAATGTAAATTTACATGTGCGCTGAAAGAAGATTCTGCCAAGGGTTTTAATGTATCTACAAGTAACAAAAGATGGTGATCACCACAAAATTATGGTTGTCAAATCAAGTTGCAATGCATAGGATTGCACAAAATTAAATGCTGGAAAACATTTATCACGGGAGTCTATAATGGCCATGTTCAACGACAAACCAGGTCAGACATTTCCATATAAATATATGCTTGAAAAGTGTATACAATTAAAGACAGTGATATTAGATTGTAGGGCTAAACCTTCGACCATCAAAATGAAAGAAAAAATAAAAAATCTAACCTGTAATAATCTAATTAAGAAATTTGAACATCCAAATAATCACGAAGGGGCAAGTATATACATCAAAACAAGATACCTTTCTTCACTCTTTGCTTATATCCAAAAATAAGGTCTATCCAGTGATGCAAATTTTCTGAGAAAGCCTGGTTCAAGAGCTTCCCAATGCTGCTTACTGATGAACTCTCGAGGGCTACCTGTGGCCCATGGAGGTAGGGCAACATCCCCAGCCTGAAGAAACATCATAATAATTAAATTTAGTAGTGACCTCACCAGCATATTTGGCTCTTAGAATTTAAAAATAGAAAAGGATACATTTTCAACAGGATAGCCTTTTTGCCAGACTGTTTTCTCTACCAATTCAAGAGTGGATCGATTCTCCAAGAACTCGGGAGTGCATAAAATTATGAAATCAATTCCTTCACATAAGAGGTGTTTCCCTTCCCAGCAACCCCGGGCCAAGAATCCCTCATGCTATTGAAAAAAACTATCGGTATATCAAACTAGGCACCCTGATACTTTTTGTTCTCCATACTAAATGGGGGCAGGTGGAGAAGATAGAATAGGTCAATTCCAGAATTAGAATAATTAGATCCATACTGAAACTTTGGGACCTCCAGATCATCCCGGCTCTATCTAATAAAGACTGATAGAGTTAATGTGCATCGTAAGGAAAAGAAACTAGCTTCTATCATCAGGTTCACGGTCAAGTTTCTCAGTTTTTTATGATTTAATTCTTATAACATCTTAGTTCAAGATAAGTGTATAAATTTATGTCTCCTTGGAGGTTACAACTCTTGCAGAAACCGGATATTTCTAGTTCTTTTCTAATGAATCTAAATTTGATTGTTTGCTTCATGATGTAAACTCACATCAATGAATGTTGAATATAGGTTTAACACATGAAAACCAGTAAAACATTCAGCACAAAATCCCCAGGTAATGCATGATAGCAAACAACACATCATATATAATGAAAGAAAAATTGCAACATAAAACAAAACCATACAGCACTGGAAAGAGACCAACCATTTTCTAACTGATCTTCACCCTCAGGAGTCTGGCAGTCCACTGGTTTATCAAGCCTGTGAAATGTTTTTGGGTTGGACAAAACAAGATTTCCACTCTTATAATCAGCAAGGACTCATGGAAAGACTAGATAGACATTAGGGAAGATACTGTATCCACGTCCTGAAAAGGTGTTTATGTGCATAAAGCACTGGAAATTGCTTATTTCTTTCTCCCTTATGACAACTTTTAGAAAAGGATTCGTTGTTATCTTGAAAGATGGGTACATCGTTGCTTTCTTGCTTTGATGATCCTGAAATCGGATACAAAGCAGACAAACTACATTCAAAAACATGAAATGGGGGAAGAGATACACCCACACACCAAAAAAGTGGCACGACCACCAAATTTAAAAAAAATAAAAGCAAAGCTCAGATCTGTGCTGCAACACTAAACACCTTAAAAAATAGCACCAGAGTGACTGCAAGTCCTTAAGGCTTTTTGTGCAACAACTCATCGTCAATAATGCAGCATAAATGCCATGGTCATAAACTAGCAATAATATCAAGAGATAAGAAGATAATTCTTACATGCTATTCCGAGAAAGATTTATGGCAACCAAATATTTTAAGAACTTCTTTCTGTTTTTCGGTGGAAAACCAATAATCATCTAGGAAACTTCAAAATCTCATGAAACAGCATTCACCCACTCTTAAAGGTTCAACAAACAGCTCACAGTGACAGCCGTAGAACTTGCCACCATTAATCAAAAGTTGAAAATAAGGTTTTGACTCTGATGCATCAGGACCATTTTCAATTTTTCCCGGACAACTCTGGTTTCTCTAATTAAACCATTCATCAAGAATATTGTGTACTGTATCAACTTCATGTTTGCAGTATTGAGCTTTTTCCACATTCAATACAGACCTTCAGGTGAAAGAAGATTTACTTAGTGAGAAAGATGCCACTTACTCCCAGTGCATATCTTTGCCAAATTGCCTGCACCCAGAGTCTTAAATCCAATTTTGAAGTTTCTAGATATTTCCTTCCCATCTCTTTCTTTTGACAACAATCCATGTCTTTGATTCTTACTCCTCGAAACTTTGGTACCATTAATAAACTTCAAGTCAATAATTTATCAAAAACACCAAGGAGCAAATCAAGTTGCTGCCCTTGATCAGGTCTACAAACAAGCAAGTCTTCCAATGCGTCTCTCCTATATACCAGAAGATACTTGAACATGCCAATGGTAATACTTCGTACATTTTGCCTTGTATCACAGAGTAGATATCAGATTCACACATTTTGCCTTGTATCACAGAGTAGATATCAGATTCACACAGACAGCCTTTAAAATCTGTACCGATGTTGCTTGGACAAAATATCATTCTTGTATGAGCAATCAATAATTGATAGACTGTACTTCTGTCAATTCCTGAATCATCTTGAGGGGAAGTAGAGGATAAACTCTTTTTAGGTTCATTAAGTAAACCAGCCACAAAAGAAGATCATCTTCCCCTATACGGACTAAGAATGATGGGAGGAAGCAGTATAAAATTGTCCAAATAGATTAGAGTTTTTGAGAACTAGCTGCCTACTTCCTCTTCAAATTGATAAGAGCCTCTTTTCAACAAGAGCAGCTTCTCAATTCTACCATCTTTAATTGTCAATTACTTCCATAAAATTACACCAACTATACCTGTCTCCAAGAATCAACCAAAAGCAACATATAGGAGGAGGAGGCGATCGATTTGCTTCTAAGATATCCACGTTTTAAGGGGAAGAGGATGACCCGTTAACTATTCTTTTCAAATCTAGATTGAATACAAAATTCCTTATACGAATCAAAACTTTGTTGCCATTTAGACATCTGCCTCTTCAATAGATCATATGCCTTTAAACCTAGAGGTTCGAGCTTCTTCGCAGGAGCATCAAATCTCAATTCAACAGGGGAAAGATCATCAAATATCTCTTGGCCAACAGATTCAGTCTGCTCAGTGGACTTCTTCTCTGGGATATGAGAAATGAATGTATCATAATTTGTGTCACTATAAACAGACTTTTCATTTACATGGTCGGCTGCAGACGAGTTGAATGAAACTGGACGGTATAACAAAAAAGACTTTGGTTTCGAATGTCCAGCCCAGGTTTCGTCTCCATCCTCAGCAAGGGAGACTGCATGATCATCAAGGTGCGTAGGCCCATAAGCTGAGACAGCAATCTCGCCAGCCACCTGCATAACTTCTTTGTATTTGAGGCTAAGCTCTGTTTCTACTGAAAATTCGCCTTCTTCCAAGTTTAAGCCCCCATTGCGAGATTTATTAAGCACAAGAAGAACAGGAAAGGGAATAACTGGACCCACAATGTCATTATTGCCGTGCGGTGATGATTTCCTTAAAAAGAATGGAGGCAATTGAGGAAGTTCGGGAACAGCTAAAGATTCCAATGCCACCCTAATGTGATCCAGGTTTCCAACAACTTTATGGCATTCAGCACGACTCAAAAACGCCAACTGCAACAGTTCCATAGGTAAGTCAGCCCACAATCTTCTCCAAGCAACCTCATGTAAGCTTTCTGGTAGCTTGACATCATTAAAAACAGAAGTAACTTCAGGACAGGATCTTAATTGACCAAACCCACAAGCATTTAATTTCTCACACAATAACTCGTGCACTTCTGCGCTAAAAGGTTCTTTGTCATGAGCATCCTTACAGTGTTTTTTTAGTTTTCTAACCAGGAATCGAGTGAGTCCACCACTTGCATATGAGTAAAGGTAATCCAATTTTAAGTAGTTATAATTTTTTGGAAATTTGTAATCCTCATCACTCATGTGATACAGTAAGTGTCTATTCAAACACAATACTTGATCGGGGCAATCTTCTAAGTTTCTGGCCGGAGCCCAAGAGGCATGATATCTCTGCAATTCAAACTTTCCCGATGAAGTAAGCCTTATCAGTGTAAAACCCCCATTTTCATCAGGTTCAGCGAGTAATGCAGCAAGTTTATTGCTTAAAATGCCAAATCCCAAAACTATCTCTTTCTTTTGCTGCCAATCAATCCACTCAGGAAGCGCATCCTTCGAGAACTCTTTCCTTAAGAGACAACTTCCACAATGACACTCATGACCAGACAAATTGATCTCAAGTGGAAGCTCCCAAGCACAAATGGCTGGGTTAATCTTTGAAGTAACAGATCCTTTGCGAAATGGTAATATAGACCCATAGCAGAAGATATTGAACTCACAATTCCAAATAGATCCCAACATAATACAAAACCCAGATTCAGAAGCCACCTCAAAAGCATCCTCCTTCGAATGAGACCTCAAATCAGACAACCTTGATACAGACATGTAGCTAGGCTCTTCAATCCCATGCACCCATTGCAAAACCGGCACCAAAGGCTTCCTCACATCACATAGAAGCAAAACACTAGTAGAAGCCACAGCAAAGTAAAAATTGTCCGGAGCAGCCCTTGACATCGCAAGAAACCGCTCATTCTCATCCGGAGCATACATTCGAAGCGTCTCGATCTTCATCAAACAACTCACACTACATTCTTTCAGCCTCAAATCAACCAAGAAAACAGCATCGGAACGCGCCACAACCAAAATCCTGGGGTGCCAACTAAACTCACAACTCAGCCACACCTTACTATCCGAAGAATCATCCCAGGGCACCTTCAACCTAGTCCCCTTGAAACCAGCACCGGAGCCACAACACTCCAAATCAAACAAAAACAAATGGCCACTCTCCAACAAAACCAAACTCTCCTCCAATATATGAGGACTCCAACAAGCATGCGCCACAGGGCAAGTCTTAAACATCTTATCACCCAAACAAACCACGCCAGGTCTATCCAAAATTTGATTGTGCCTCGCAGCGAACCAATGAACGGAATACAGAGTAGTAGCCAGCAAATACCCGATAGCTCCATCAACCTCGTCATCATCAGAAACAGGGTTAACAGAAATGTTCAAGATACGGTGCGAGGAGCCGGTAGACGCATAAAAAACGTCGCCGTTAGTATCGAGCTGAGTATGGAAGCGCGAGTCCTCGAAGCGGAGCTTGAAAAATGCGAGCTTGTGGTCGTTGTCGCCGGCGGGGAATAAAATGAGGGCGTAAGGGCGGTGTGGGTAGGTGAGGAGGTGGAGGCGGTTGCGGAGGAAGGGGGAAGCGGCGTCGTTTTGGTGGGTGGAGGAGAAGAGGGAGGCGATGGAGGAAGCGGTGGATGGGAGAATGGAAGAAGGGTGGGAAGAGAGAAGGAATCGTGAAGGTAAGAGGTAGGGAGCGTAGTGAAGAGAGGGTAGCAGAGAGGTGGAAGAGAAGAGAAGGGAGAGAGAATTAGGGTTAGGGTTGAAGAGAAGAGGACCCAAAGGGAGAGAAGGGGAATTGGAGAGAAGAAGAGGAGCTACTGTAGAGGAACCCACTGGGAAGAATGATTTCCATTCTTCTGAGAGCTCCATGGCAATTGCACAATCCCTGTAACAGAATCATACAAAATAAGATTTTCAAAAAGAGTAGATGAATATTTTCGAAATTATTAAATCTAATTGCATTGGGCTACAAAACAATTAAAACATAAGAGAAGTTATATTTTCATAGACTACATAAAATATTTCTTAAAATTCTACGGGCTAGCCGATGGAAGCTTCAAAGTCGCTGAATGAAAACACGATTTTTAATTTTTTTTTTTTTAAATTTTACTAGTGAAAAACATTATTGTCTTTTTTTTTTTTAGCAATAAGTTATAAAAGTAGATAACTTGTATATTTTTTTTTTATTAAATAAATTTTCATTATAAATAATTATTTAAATTTAAAAAAGTATTTATTAAGAAAGTAATATAATAAAATAATTACTTTAATTTATAAAATAAATAAAATTTAAAATAATTATTATTAACAACATAAAATTGAAAAAAAAAAAATTATACATAATAACAACCTTTATGTAAAATCCTATATAATGACATAGTAAAAATATAATGGTTTAAAAATAGTGAGATTTGATTATTTCAAATATTAAAATATTTTAGTATAAATAGTTTTGTTATAAACGAGTTTCATTATTTAATATTTTAAAATACATCATCTTTCCTAAAACCATTTTTTTAAGTTCTCCAACTTCTTCTATCTAGGAGTTCTAATCTTCTTTTCATATGTTTGAAGATCGGAGACCGTTAGAGTGATCCTCTTGACGAGCTCTTTCATTTTATTCGATTTGTTTATTCAACCATATAAATTGAATTTTTAATCATTTTATTGTGGGTGTTATGGCTTGTATATGACCCTCATTTGGTTGTATGTTAGGTTTTAATCATCAATATGAGTCTATTGGTTGATGATCATGACGGTAGGTCTTGGTCGTTTTTGTGTTATTCGTAGGTATAGATAGAGCATCTTGTGGAACTAAAGGCGTTTTGGTGTTTTTAGAGCTGGTTAGGTCGATTAAGCCGCTTTCAGGTAAAAGAAGCTAGTATTGGTTTGATTTGCAGTGTTTTTTTCTAAATTAATGAATGCATGTTTATGAATTTGATCTATGATGAGTATGATTGTTTTTGCTCATATGGTTTGAATTATGCTTCTTGTAGCTAAATCCACGAGTAGTGGAAATTTTCACGGGTTACATGTGAAACTCATTGTTTGAATTATGCTTCTTGTAACTAAATCCACAGGTTATGCAAATATCCATTGGTTACCCGTGGAACTCGCTATTTGAATTATGCTTCTCGTGGCTAAATCCACAAATTATGGAAATATCCATTGGTTACATGTGGAACTCACTGTTTGAATTCTTCTTCTTATAGTTGAATTCACAAGTTGTGAAAATATTCATTGGTTACCTGAGGAACTCGCTTCTGCATCCTTGAGTGTTTGAATTTTGCTTCTTATAGTTGAATTCACAAGTTGTGAAAATATCCACTGGTTACCTCTGGAACTCGCTTCTGCATCCTTGAGCAAAATCCACAGATTATGGAAAAAATCCAAATGTTACTTGTGGAACCTTCTATTTACTTTTTTCACCCTTAACATGAACTCTCGCCTCATTTCTGTTACGTTATGTGTGACATTTTTTTTTCATGAAATTTTAGTTGTTCATGAACATTGATGTTTCAAAGAGCTTATTACATGAAATTGTGAAATATGAAAATGTGATTAAAGATGTATATAATTGTGATAGATTGTTGGTATATACGAAATTCTATGGGTCTCATGGGAAAATTTTATGGTGGTATTATTTTAGTATATGCATTGCGTTATGGATTCAAGTAAGGTAACATCCTAAAACTCTAATGATCGTTCACACTCAAATAGAGTATAATGGTTCATGTAGCCCTAGACGATGATGCATTAATTTTGTGTATGGTAGGGTGAAACTCATTGACAATGGTTGTACATAACATTAGAGATCACCACAAATGTAAGTCTCTAATAATTCTGTTTTCAAATACATGTATCTGGATAATTGAGTTTAGTGTCATTATTTTAGTGTCATTGATAGTTTGTCTATACCGGTGAACCTCGGTATGGACAAAAGGGGTCATTACCCCTCCCCCTTTTGGTTTTATATTTATATAATTTTGTATACACTTTTTGAAATTTTAATATTTTAATATATATTATATATTTGATATTTTAATAAATTTTTATATATTTATATTTATGGATGAAAAAAAGTATTTTTTTCACATTTATTTTTTAATTTTACCTTTTAAATATATTTTTTTAAATAATTATTTTATTAATATTATTTATTTAATTTAATCATTTTTTATTTGATTATTTTCAAACTTAATTATTAAAAATAAAAATTATTTTATATTTAATTTTATAATTATAATAATAACTAATTATAATTTATTATTTTTCTTATCATAAAAAAGTAAATACAATGTTTTTACTAATTTGTATAAAAATTTTGAAATTATTATTTTGGTTCCTATTTTCGTTCAAAAATAATAAGTTGGTCCTTGATTTTTTTTAGTTTCAATTTGATCCCAATTTTTGAAAGAATGATGCAATTTTGTCATTTTTTTAAATTTCTTGAATCCGACCAAAGTTTTTTCATCAAAATTGGAGTTGTGAATGAGGATAGTTTGTTTTGTTGGTGTAATTGACATAATCCTAATGTAAATTTTGGTGAAAAATTATTGTTCCGCTTTAAGAAAATTAACGAAAAAGATCAAATTGCATCAATTTTTAAAAATCAGAATCAAATTGAGACTAAAAAGTATTAGACAACCAACTTGATATTTTTAGACGAAAAATGGACTAAAAGAATAATTCAACCAAAATTTGGTACTCCCAACATATGGGCTCAAGATCCACCACCGCTTATAATTGGTATGATTTAATGGTCTTAGGATAACTCCTTTGCATATTAGCTTACCCTTCCATTCTATGGTCTTATGTTGTTTTCTTCTTTTGCGATGATCATCATTTTTGTGTGAGCAGATGAATATGCAAGTTTAAATACACCTATGAAGGATGGAAAGTCTGTAACTAGAGTTGTGTACGAGTGGTTGATACGTCTAGTATATGAAGTTTTTTGTAAGTTTGAGTGTTGTTATATAAACGTATATTTCTATAGTCTGAACTCTTTGAGGATTGTATGACTGTAATTTTTATTTATATTAATGTACTTTTAAATATTATTATGAATGTCTTATTTTATTAGTTTTATACTATTAAAATGAGATGTTACATTATATATATATATATATATATATATATATATATATATATATATATATATATATATATATATATATATAAATAAATATACATTTTTCTAGCAAAAAGTTATTAAATTGTAAAATATTTTTTATTGAAAATGATGATCAAAATAATAATTTATATATTTTATTATTAACAAATTTATATTATAAATAATTATTTAAATTTTAGAAATAAATTATTAAAAAATAAAACAGTAAGATAATTATGTTAATTTAAAAAATAATTTAATTTTAATTAACATTAATTTAAAAAATTAAAATATAATTATTTTATTTTAAAATAGATAAAGTAAAAGAAAATTATGTACACGAAAATAAATTTTTAATATATATATATATATATATATATATATATATATATATATATATATATAAAAAAAAATAAAGGTATAGATTTTGAAATTGTGATCTCAAACTTGATTTCAATTTTATTTTAAATTATGTGTGGGTTTTCCATTTTTTTCTTCTTTTAAATGTGATTTATGTTTTATAACTTTTTTTCATTTAATTTCATTTTTTAATGTGTTAATTGATTTTAAAAAAAATGTTTTAACAAAAATTGGAATTAAATTTATGCTTTTGTTTTTTTTTTAATTAACTTAAAATAGTTCTAACGACAAAAAAAATTGTATGTTTTATTTTTGGGTTAAATATGTTTTTGGTCCCTCAAGTTTCAGCGAAATTTGGAATTAGTCCCTCATCAAAATTTTTGACCAATTTAATCATTCATTTTTCAAAATACGTGAATTTAGTCCTTTTAACCAAATTTTGTTAAGTTTATCTGACGTTTCAAGCGCATTTCATGATAATATTTAAATTATTTACACTATTTGACACATTTTTGCTTCAATGTTAACTTAAATACTATCCTGAAATGTGCTTGAAACGTCAGATAAACTTAACAAAATTCGGTTAAAAGAACTAAATTCACGCATTTTGAAAGATGAAAGATTAAATTGATATAAAGTTTTGATGAGGGACTAATTCCAAAATTCACTGAAACTTGAGGGACCAAAAACATATTTAACACTTTACTTTTTTGTAATTTTTGTTTTTGTAGTTTTTTAATTTGTTCGTAACAGCTTTTTAACAAAAGTTGAATATTAATTTTCTGTTTTAGGTTTTTTAATTAAATTCTTTTTTATTTATTTAAAAATACTTTATTACGAACATAAAATTATTTTATGGTCTTTTAATTTGAGAAAATATTTTTATATTTACTTTTATGTACAAATTTAAATGGTGTGGCTTATTAATTAAAATTAAAATTAAAATTTATATGAACAAAAATAAATGCAAAAAAAATTAAAGAGCATTAGATAGTTTTTATATTTCTTAAAACTAGTTTTGAAAATGAATAAGTTAACTAAAAAACCAAAACAGAAAACCTTTACAAAATTTGTTTCAAACAGCTCAAAAAAAGTTACAGAAGGGAAAATGCTCTGGTTTCAGAAAACAAAGAACTAAATAAAACATATTAATTATTCCAA
>Ga0209589_1000770_pt1 | contig 47833 bp, 39 predicted proteins | sample CowpeawhiteBW_FD_187525 | JGI IMG/M metagenome (GOLD analysis project Ga0209589, IMG submission 187525) | Root nodule microbial communities of legume samples collected from California USA - Cow pea white BW (SPAdes) (version 2) | ecosystem: Host-associated > Plants > Roots > Nodule | place: USA...
AATATATATATATATATATATATATATATATATATATATATATATATTACCCATATAATAATTAATATTAACGAATAACTTAATTTATTATTAATGCTAATCCATAATAATAATAATTATTATATAGAGAATAATAATTTTATATAATTTTATTATATAAAATATAACAATCAGTTGATAAAAAAATTGCACTTTTAAATTAACAATAAGGATTATCAAAAGTTTTCTTAAAAATTTAGAGAGAATTTATTTAACCAAGCATAAAATTTAATTTCAAAACTTATGACTTCCCTTTTCACAAGATCTCAAACTTGGTTAACAATATTTATTTCATGATAAACAAAGTCCTAAGTTATTTATTGAGAATACATTTCCATTTGTTATAAAATTCAAAAGATTTGTATTCTATTTTTAATAAACTCATATCAATATTACAAATAAAATTATATTAACATCAAACATAAAGTTATATTTCGTCATAACTTTCATTTTTCACTAAAGTTCATTCACTAAATGAATTGAATTTTCTTCTTCCTAGAATTTTTGCATATGCATGAAATTCTTCGGCCTGTCCTCCAAACATAACTATATATAATTATATTTCATATATAAAATTAAAATGTTTAGAATCTTTATGAATGAATTGATTTTAACTTTAATTTCTTTAAAATGTACTAGTATTATTGTCGTAAAAGAAATGGATTTGGATTTGGATTTCTATAATATATTACATGTGGATGAGTAACACACTTGATATAGTTACTTAAACTTTTATTCAACACAGAAAAATGTCACAAAATACTTAAAAACATAATCATATCTAATTTAATAAAAACAAAAACAAAAGGAAGCTGACAAAACTCAGAGAGATTACTTATGCACTCTGATTTTTTTATATTTTATATTTTGATATATACATGTACATATATATATATATATATATATATATATATATATATATATATATATATATATATATATATATATTGTAATTTAATAATATTATAAAAGTGTTTTATATTTTGAAATCTAAATAGTTATATTTAGTTTGTATTTATTTATTAATAAATTATTTTATTCAGATTGTTCTGAAAACAATAACCTAGTTTTACTTTTAAAAAAAATCCATATAGTTTTTGTAGTTTTATCATAAAGATTATATTCATTCATCTTTAAAAAATCAAATATTATATATTTTTTAATAAATTTTTATCATCTATTAATTTAAAAACAATAAAAAAATGCTCTATTATCTATATTATATGATTTATTACAATAAATTATTTGAGAGTTAAAAATTATTTATTAACATTTATCTACGCTATTTTTTTTTCTTCACATTCCACTCATTAGGGATGGCAACGGGTCGGGTTGGGTACGGATAGTGCCTACCCGCAACTCGACCTGTAAAAAAAAAATCCGTCCGCTACCCGTTTGTTTACTCGTTGGGTATCCGTTTAAAAAGTACTCACGAATATTTTTAAAACTCGCGGGTACCCGTGGATACCCGATACCCGCAAATATTTAAAAAATTATATATTTTATAAACTTTTTAATATAAAATTATAAAAATAAAATTTAAATTAAATTAAATTATAATTATTATTAAATTTGACATAATAAAATATACTGTTAATTTTAATTTTAGTTAAATTTAACTTAATAAAATATAAATTAAATTTTAATTTTAATTTTTTGCGTAGTGGGTACCCGCGGGTACGGATAATATGATACCCGTACCCGACCCGTTTATAAGCGGGTATTAAAATACCCGCTATCCGCGGATAATAAATACCCACGGATAGTAACTATCCGCCGCGAACACGAGCGCAGATATTTTTGCCATCCCTAATACCCATAGTTTTTCTAATTTTATTCTCACTTAGTTAACCTAAATACTAGTTTTTATTATAAATATAAATAATGGAAGAAAAAAATTGTGACATGTTAAAACTGTTATCATTATTTGTAATATTTAATCTTCAAAGAAGTTTCATTTGTTGTATTTTTGTGTGTGTATTTATACATGATGATAATTATATTCAACACTTTAGATTTCTGTGTAAACAAGTATTTTCGTTGACTAGTCTTAACCAGAAAAGTCCCCACTAATTTACCTTAGAAATTAGCATTTGGTTTGAAATCAATGAAACCATGAATATTTAATTTGATTCTATTACATCTTTGATCGGCACTGTGCACGTATATCCAACACTATAAGACAATATATCATCGTTGAAATCGTTGAGTTCTCACTTCCAAGAGTACACAATAATATGAACTGTGATTAAAAGAAACAATATAGAGTCATCAAAATTCTGAGGGAACCCTATCCACGAGATAATCATGCACATTTCTTAAAGCTAAAAGAGTTTGAGAAAACTGAGTTTGAGTGTGGAAAAATATAATCATAGTTTACTACAAAAATTGTGTCTTTGTCCACCAACAGCTTGTGTTATTGCCAAACACAAAATGACAGATAAAGTCTTTGACAGTCACGAAGTTTTACTGTTAGAGTGCAACTACTACAGATGTCATGCTTTGTTTTCATCTCTCTTTTCCTTTATCCATTCAATCATCAAGTGTGAACCCCTCTTGAGATCCCTCTATAAATTCCAACAAACATGGATTCATTCTTCAAAAGCCATTCATATAAGAGAGAAAAAGGCACTCTTGTGTTCTAACAAACATGGTGTAAGGTTTAGTTTTGTATGACTGGTGTTGCTTTGTGTGAGATCAATGGAGGGTAGTGAGACACAGAGAGTGAGAGGGTTTGACATGTGGAGGAGCCATTGCATTGGGGTTTTGTCAACTTCTGAACGAGAAGAAGATGAGGAAACTCTCAAGTGTGTGGCAATAGAGAGACTTCTTGCAAGGGCATGCACCAAGAGAAGTGTGGTCAACCAAGTGGAAGGGAAAGCAGAAGAGGTTGACACCAAGCAATTGGAGTTATCAGAGAGAAAGAGCCTTCTAGATAGACTTGTGAAGATAGCAGAAGAAGATAATGAGAGGTTCTTGTTGAAGCTCAGGGAAAGGATGGACAGGTGAGTCTCTGCAGGATTCATCATTCACATTTTCTGTCTGTTTTTATTTCTTTCCATTACAAACTTGTCATATCATGTTGTTTGTTGTTCCATTTTCAACAAATGTTTAACATAAGAAGTACAAAACAAATGAATTAACTCATTTTAACTAATGACATATAAACTTGATTCATTTTACAGTTTTTCCAGTGTGTACTTACTTCCAGTGTGTACTTACTTGAGAAGTTTATATATTAGTAGTCTCACATCGACTAAAGATAAGATCAATTTATAATATATATTTAAGTGGGTCCAAATTTTATCTTACAAACTGATTTTGTAAGACTGAGTTAGACTTAAAATTCGCTTCTTAAATAGACTTCTTACTTATTTTCTGTATTCACATTTTTTATAGAAAACACTAAAAGCAGGCCTATTTTTCCATATTTCACATTTTCTTATGTAAATTTTTGCAAACTAGGTGATAATTTTGTATTAAAAGTGAAACATAAGCTAAAATCAGAAAACATTTTCACAAACTCTACAGAAAGTTACCTCAAAAGAGGAACTAAATTGTTGTGTAACTTGAGAGCTGAAGCATACTGTCTGTTGAAAGCCTCCAAATCCTAAATTTGATTAAGATGTGTTTGCTATGTTAAACTAAACTCAGAGTTGGGCTTGAAATTCCAACAATTGAAGTTCGATTTGAGCATATAAACGTTGAAGCACAAGTTTATGTTGGGAGCAGAGCATTGCCTACAGTACTCAACTTCTTTGTGAATGTGCTTGAGGTAATTCAAATCTCACACATGGTTACTTTATTCATATACTGGTTTTCATCTATTTATTTTTCCGGTCTTTCTTTTGTTCAGGGGTTCTTAAATTCTCTTCACATAATTAAAAGTCCAAAGAAACCATTACACATCCTTCAGAATGTTAGTGGAATCATAAAACCTAAAAGGTGAATTCGAATTCAAGAAAATCTCCTTTGTTATTTTTCAATTTTTTTACCTTGCTGAAAAAACTCATTGTAAATGAAAAGCTATATATTTTCTTGTTCTGATGATGAGCTTTTTGCAGAATGGCATTGCTTTTAGGGCCACCAGGATCTGGAAAAACCACATTGCTGTTGGCATTGGCTGGAAGACTTGGTAAAGATTTGAAAGTAAGGAAACCAATTTTAGAACTAAAATTTTGAAAGAATAACTTGATATTAATTATATCTCTCTAATTATAAAGTAAGTAACCACAGTTTTAGTTGAGTAATTCCTGAATTATATTAATTAATATCATTGGAGATGAAACCTCAGCATTCTGGGAGAGTAACATACAATGGACATGGGCTTGAGGAATTTGTGCCACAAAGGACATCAGCTTACATAAGTCAACATGATAATCACATTGGAGAAATGACTGTGAGAGAAACACTGGCTTTCTCAGCAAGATGTCAAGGGATTGGACAGAACTATGGTAATTGTGAACAAAAGAATGCACAAACCTTTTAAACATAGCTAAAAAAAATAGTGTTCTTAATCAGAACTTTAAAATTTACTACTTTACAGAGGTGTTGACTGACCTGCTTAGAAGAGAGAAGGAAGCAAACATTGAACCAGATCCTGATGTTGATGCATACATGAAGGTGAGAAACAAGATAGAAAAGAAAGCCTTAATCTTTATGTTTTGAAACGGAGAGCACACTGAATTTTGAAGAAGCTTCATTGTTTCATTACTTGTTGTTCATTGCAGGCAGCAGCACAAGAAGGGCAGCAGAACAGTGTGGTTATTGACTACATTCTTAAGGTAAAAGTCCAGACTCATCAGATATAAAAGACTAGTGAAACAAGAAAAGTTTCACATATTCTCTTATGGAATGATGCAGATTTTGGGACTTGAAGTGTGTGCTGACATTATGGTAGGAGATGAAATGATAAGAGGTATCTCAGGAGGGCAGAAAAAGAGACTCACAACAGGTAGACTCTATTTGGCAAGAAAAAACATGAGAAAATGAAACTTATGAAATGATGCTGATTGAATAAAATTGCTTGATGAATAATGCTTAGGGGAGATGATGGTTGGACCTATAAGGGTGTTGTTCATGGATGAGATATCAACTGGTTTGGACAGTTCCACAACTTTTCAGATTGTCAACTCTATCCGGCAATCCATCCATATTCTGAATGGAACTGCACTTGTGAGCTTATTACAGCCAGCACCAGAAACTTATGAACTATTTGATGATATAATACTATTAACAGATGGGCAAATTGTGTACCAAGGACCAAGAGAAAATGTACTAGAGTTTTTTGAATCAATGGGTTTCAAGTGTCCTGAAAGAAAAGGAGTTGCTGACTTCTTACAAGAAGTATGAGTGTGATTCACTTAATCTTTTCAAAAATTTACTTTGCATTTATAAAAATAGAGTAAATTTTGTTCTCTTCATGTGCAATAGGTAACATCAAGAAAAGATCAATGGCAATATTGGGCACATAAAGATGAACCATATAGCTTTGTCACTGTCAAGGATTTTTCTGAAGCCTTCCAGTCATTTCACATAGGTAAACAACTTGGAGATGAAATGGAAAATCCTTTTGACAAGTCTAAGTGCCATCCAAATGCATTGACCACAAAGAAGTATGGTGTTAACAAGAAAGAGCTGTTGAGGGCTTGTGCTAGCAGAGAATTTTTGCTTATGAAGCGAAATTCCTTTGTCTACATATTCAAAGCCACACAAGTGAGTATCATTCAATCACTGATATCATTTACACAATCTGATTTTAAGCTATATTTGGAGTCCAAAAATGCTGTTCAATTTATTTTTTCAAATTAAATATGTTTTTAATCCCAAAATTTGGACACAAAACTGAAATTCGTCTCTGTCTCAAACTTTGATAAAGTTTTGTCTTCAAACTTTAAAAATGAATAAATACAGTACTTCTAACCTAACTGTGTGAATCTTTTTTTTTTTACATGTTAAATGGAATTCTAGACTGGCATTTGACTTTTTTATACCATTTAACATATTCCAGCTCAAATATCAATCTAGAACAACGTTTAACGTACAAAAGAAAGTTGATATTATTGGGTTAAAATGATTATATCCATTCACCTTTTAAGTTTAAGGAGAAAACATATCAAAAGTTGGGACAAAGAAAAATTTTAATTTCACATCAAGAGACTAAAAGCAACACATTTGATCCTATTGTTCATGAATAAAAGGTTAAACACACTGTGTCCTTTTCTTTTTTTTATTTGTGTTTTACGTGTCCTTAAGCATGTCTTGTTCTTCATTTTCAGCTTACCTATTTAGCTATCTTGACAACGACATTATTTCTCCGAACCAAGATGAGTCACTATACCAAGGCAGATGCAGAAACTTACATGGGTGCTCTGTTCTTCACAGTCACTGTTGCAATGTTCAATGGAATATCAGAACTGAATATGACCATCATGAAACTTCCTGTCTTTTACAAGCAAAGAGACCACCTTCTCTATCCTTCATGGGCTTATTCTCTTCCACCATGGATCCTCAAAATACCATTAACCCTTGTAGAGGTTTCCATCTGGGAATGTATCTCTTATTATGCCATTGGCTATGATCCAAATATTGTCAGGCAAGAACAAACTAAGGACTTGTCTGATTCTCTTCTTACACTTTTGTTTCAGAAAGAAGACGATTGGAAATTATTTTAGAAAATAGAAAACTGTTTCTGAAAACAATGAACAATTAAGGCCTAAATCATTTGTCCTCATTCCTCTACTATGCTATTACTCACTCACTTTTAGAATCTAATGAGAAATCTTATTGCAGGCTTCTAAAACAGTACTTGGTAGTGTTTTGCATTAACCAGATGGCATCAGCACTGTTTCGGTTGATGGCTGCACTAGGAAGGGATATTGTGGTGGCAAACACTGCTGGCACATTTGCACTGCTTGCAGTTACAGTTTTGGGAGGATTTGTGATTTCCAGAGGTGAGAAAACGGCACTGTAACCTCAAAGTTGGCTAATCTAATGAACCTTTCTTATTATAAAACTTTTATCTTTTGCATCAGAGGATGTGCACAAATGGTTTCTGTGGGGTTACTGGTCCTCACCATTGATGTATGGACAAAATGCTATAGCTGTGAATGAGTTTCTTGGGAATAGTTGGAGAAAGGTAATGAATACCCTTTGTTTTTAATAGTGAAGAAGTCCTATGAAGAAGAATGAGCTTAGAAAAATAATATTTATTTAAGATAATTGGCTGAGATATTTTTCAGGTTAGTCCTAATTCCAGTGAAACATTGGGAGTACTGATACTGAAATCTCGTGGATTTTTCCCACAAGCGTATTGGTATTGGATTGGAATAGGAGCTTTGATTGGTTATGTTTTTCTCTTCAACTTTCTCTTCACCCTGGCTTTGCAATATCTCAGTCGTAAGTGCCATCTTGAGCTGTGATTTTTAGTTGCACTTCTTTTCTGATCACAAAGGCATTCTGATAATTGAGTATGTTGCTTAGCATTCAGAAAGGATCAAGCAGGGCTATCACAAGAGAAGTTGCTTGAGAGAAATGCTTCAATGGCTGAAGAGTTCATTCAGTCTCCAACAAGAAAAAATTCTTCTGGTGAGTCCTTAAGTTCTAAGCTATAGGTTCTGTGCTTGTAACTTGAAGTTTGGAATTCAAGCCATAAATAACATAATATGATGATAAACAGATACAAAGATGGACAAAGAAGCAAGTCCATCATCCAAGTCCTTTTCTGAAGAAGTTGGTAAAAAGAACAAAGCTAGTGACAGTGAAAGGAGAGGCATGGTTCTTCCTTTTCAACCTCTATTCCTCGCTTTTGACGAGATAAGATATTCTGTAGACATGCCACAGGTACATGTTTCGATTAACTTTTCTGTTTAGTTACATATAATAGGGTAAATTATTCATTTAGTCCTTGTAGGTAACACTCATTTAGAATCGTGTAAAAAAACTTAAGTTTTAGTTCCTACAAGGGTGTATATGGATTTAAACTCTACTTTTTTATAAAACTTAAGAAGCATAGTAACAGCACATACCTATCTTTACCAGTACTTGCAAAGCTGTATGAGGACTAAAACTCAACCTTTTTGTAGGAAATGAAAAGTGAAGGAATCAGTGAGAATCGTCTTGAACTTCTGAAAGGTATTAATGGTGCTTTTAGGCCAGGGGTGCTAACAGCTCTGATGGGTGTAAGTGGTGCTGGCAAGACTACTCTACTGGATGTTCTATCTGGAAGGAAAACAAGTGGCTACATTGAAGGAAGCATCACAATATCTGGATACCCAAAGAAGCAAGAAACATTTGCTCGCATATCAGGATATTGTGAACAGCTTGATATCCACTCACCCAATGTTACAGTTTTTGAGTCCTTGCTATACTCAGCATGGCTTCGTTTATCTCCAGAAGTTGATAAAGAAACTAGAAAGGTAGCTTTAGGACAATTTTCTTTTCAAAAGAGGCATGAGTTTCATGATTTAAAACTGATTCAAATATCATAAAATTGTTCAACAATAACAACAGAAGGTCTTATTTCACTTATGCAGATGTTCATTGAGGAAGTTATGGAACTTGTAGAGCTTAATTCATTAAGAGAAGCACTTGTTGGATTGCCAGGGCAGACAGGATTGTCAACTGAACAGCGCAAGAGGCTTACAATTGCAGTTGAACTTGTGGCCAACCCATCAATAATTTTCATGGATGAGCCAACCTCTGGCCTTGATGCTAGAGCAGCTGCAATTGTGATGAGAACTGTGAGGAACACTGTGGACACAGGTCGAACTGTGGTCTGCACCATCCACCAGCCAAGTATCGATATATTTGACGCCTTTGATGAGGTAAGAAGTGTTACTGTTATGATCAAATGCATTATATGTGTTGAGAAATAGATTTTAAATCTAACTCAACCCTACAAAATCAGTTTGTATACGTCGAAAGTATGAGATTCTAGTGTGAAGTCTACAGGATATGAGACTAGCAACTATAGTAATTATCTTTAGTGATGTGATTCTTCTAAGGTTCCTATCATGCTACATATGTCTGGAAAAACTCACACACACTAAAAGAATATGCAAAGTAACTCACTTGTATTTCATTGATGGAGAATGAGCTATTATATAACTAATTACAAACGAAATATTAACAAACCAAACTAAATCTTAATCTAATCTTATCTTATCTAATATGCTATATCAAATTAAATCTTAGATACTCTAACTAACTAAAATAACAACTAACTTAAATTTAATTCACCAAATATAAAATACCCTATCACTTTGCTAAATAAAAACAACTCCATAATCTAAATATTATCTAACAAAATTAAAGATTATCCAACAACATATACGAAATAATATTAAGTACTTCAACATCAACCTTTGCAGTTGTTACTTCTGAAATTGGGAGGGGAGCAGATATATTCTGGTCCAATTGGGAGCAACTCTTCCCATCTGATCCAGTACTTTGAGGTGAGTCTCATGTCAATGAGTAAACTTTGTTGGATAATCTGTCTCATATCATGTCATTAACATATTTACATAATGATTACTATAGGCTGTTCCAGGAGTTCCTCAGATCAAAGATGGTTATAATCCAGCAACGTGGATGTTGGAAGTCACATCAGCAGCCAAAGAGGCAAGTCTTAAAATTGACTTCACAGATGTGTACAAAAATTCAGAGCTACACAGGTTAGACTCCATAGTTGCATTGCACCACTATCACTGATAACAAGTGTATGAACAACAAATATTTGGGTGGAAATAAGCAATAATTTTTGTTTCTTAAAATGTCTTGAATTAAAGCTTCATAGTCCAACAAATGTCACATATTCCTCAGCTTAGGATGTCAATGCAAAATGTTCCGAAAGATGATGAATAGGTTCTGATGCTTCCCATTTGTTAATCAGGAGAAACAAACAACTGATTCAGGAGCTTAGTGTACCATGTGAAGGTTCAAGAGATCTATACTTTCATAGTCAGCATTCACAGAGTTTCATGGCACAACTCATAGCGTGCCTATGGAAGCAACATTTGTCATATTGGCGGAACACATCATATACTGCAGTTAGACTCCTATTTACCACAACCACAGGCTTATTGTTTGGGGTGATATTTTGGGACGTTGGCTTGAAAAGGTATTTGGAAAACAAAAAGCACATCACAATGACTAAACATCTCAAATGCTTGTTCACTATTGATTTGAATGGAATTTGAAAAAGATAATATCAGAAACTTATTATACTTTTATTGATTCGTATTTTTTAATTCTTTTGACTGTAAAAACCTTCACAGGGTCGTTCTATTCCTATTAAATGGATAACTAGAGAGTGAAAATGAATTTCAAAAGAAACATTTCTCAACATTTGAAATAAAATTTGCAGGAGAAAGGAGCAAGATCTTTTTGATGCAATGGGTTCAATGTATGCTGCTGTTACCTTCATTGGGGTTGTGAATGGTGCCTCGGTGCAGCCTATAGTAGCAATTGAGAGAACAGTCTTCTACCGAGAGAGAGCTGCAGGAATGTATTCAGCTTTACCATATGCTATTTCACAGGTATTATTATTACACCAGTAGGCAAATAGGTATCACAATCTCTCAAAATAATAGTCTTAATTAACCATTAACTCAGCATTCACATTCTTAACTGATGAGTCTTTGGAGGGAGAATAACCACGGTGACACAACACTAATAAAATATGAGTTCGATCCACACATAAGAGATTAACATCACTTCCAGTGCAAAACCTTACGCACACATAAGGGATTGACATCTTCTCCGACTCAAAACCTAAAAACAATAAAAGTTATAAGTTTTCTTTCTGACTTGACACAATTTGTGGTACACACATCATGAAATTTTATAGTTGGACTTGTACATGATCAATTGCAGGTTATTATAGAGCTTCCCCACATTTTGGCTCAGGCTCTGATATATGGTATCATAGTATATGCCATGATGGGATTTGAATGGACAGCACCAAAGGTGTTTTGGAACCTCTACTACACCTACTTCAGTTTCTTATACTACACTTTCTATGGCATGATGACCATGGCCATAACTCCTAACCCACACATTGCTGCCATATTGTCCACCTCATTCTATGCAGTATGGTGCCTTTTCTCAGGCTTCATCATTCCCTTATCGGTTTGTTACACCTTTCCCTTTAACTTTTCATATATTATCAACATAGTTAATAGGTATATGCTAGTTAGTGCATCAGGAATATTGGTTATAATAACAGAACAAGTGAATTTTTTTTATTAAAAATTTGACAGCACTACACATTTATTCTGATCTTTGAAGTATTTTTGTATGTGAATTCCAATACAAAATTTATGTTTTGAATTCTCAGCTTAGAAAAATCCTAGTTATCACTATAGTATACTATAAATCAACCAAAAATTAATGCTTCAGTATAACTATAAATAACAAAAAATACTACTCTTGTTATATAAGAGACCTGATAGCACTACCAACATAAAATCTTAAAGTTTAAATTTGTTTAAAGTTATCTTAGACGATATGAGACTTTTCAAGACGTGTTATTTTCATTGCTCCAACGACATGGTTATTAGATGGTTTTTGCATGTCATAAAACTAAACAATCTTACAATACCTTACATCCCTATAATGCAGAGAATACCCATATGGTGGAAATGGTACTATTGGATTTGCCCTGTTGCATGGACCTTGTATGGATTGGTGGCTTCTCAATATGGAGATGACATGCACACACTTGAGAATGGCCAAAGGGTTGAAGAATTTGTGAAGAACTATTTTGGGTTTGAACATGATTTTCTTGGAGTGGTTGCAATTGTTGTGGCTGGTTTCTCACTTTTGTTTGCACTCATCTTTGCCTTTGGAATCAAAGTATTCAACTTCCAAAAAAGATGAAATCATCACAATGCTTATGCTCTCAAATCACTCAAAACATTCTTTGAATATGTACATTGGTCCACTTGTATTCAAATTTTGATATTTTAGTTTGAAAAATAAAACATGTACATTAATCTCTCAACACATGATGGTTGTTGTTGCATGTTAATTTTTACAGATAACAACTTTTACACATGACGTTCTTATTATGTGATCCGGAAACTACTTTTTTCTTAACTTCTTTTCAACTTTTGAAAGTTACTTTTAATTTTCAAATTGTATAATACCAATGTTTTTTTAGGAAAAAAAAATACCTTCTAAATTATACAATTTAAAACTCACTTTTAACTTTCAGATTACATGATTAAAAATATACATATTTCACAGCACAAAATTTATTTTCTACTTCTGAATCACACAATCTTAAAATAATAAAAACAGAAGTTTCTTTATATCGGGTGTGCAGGGTGAAATTTATGGAGGTGCACGAAGAAGCTGCGTGCCTTTAGAATATAAAGAAGTCCAAACAGTGTGGTTCGTTTTCAATTGGGTTGTCACTGTTTAACCTCCTAATATAGGTCTATTTTAATGGTGGAGTCAACTTCAAAAGAGAATAATAGCCCAATATTGAATTTAAGAGGAATTTTAAATTAATTTACATTAATTAAATTTTAAAAAGATTAACAATTTTTTTATCAATAAAATTAAAGAGTTTTGAGTTTAGTCCCTTTCAAATTTTCCAGTTTTCCATCCTGATAAAATTTGAAATTATTTTTTTCTCCTTTACTCTTATTAAAAAAGGTATTGAATAATGAAGTTGTAGCACTTCCCAATAATTTTCACATCGACCAAGAAACTACTTTAGATATCCTTATTAATGAGATATTGTTTTTAATGAAAACAACAACGGTTATCGCTTTATATCAATGATATCATCTTGTATTAATTAAATAATAATGATATTTTAATTTAATATTCCAATCACTCTTCAACTATTTATTCTATTTTTTGTTTAATAGTAATGTGATGAAATAATCTAATAATGATTAGAGTGATGAGTTAAAAGTAAATCAAAATATCATTTTCTTAATCACATATTTCTTAATATATTTCAACAAGTAACAAAAATAACAATCATATCATCCTTTCAACAAAAGAATTAAACAAAAGTAATTCAATTGAAAAATATAATTTTTTTGGTATTTAATAAATTTAAAAAGTTTAACAGAAACTCAATTAAAAATTAAAAGTAATCATATTTATTAAGATTTATAATTAGAGCTAAATATTGTGAATGAATTAGAATAATTTTTCAACAAAATTCATAACTTTAAGTTTGATGAATAAAGAATTGTTATAAAAGAAAAAAACTGGATTAAGTATAGTAAATGTTGATGGTTTACACAAATTAAGAAGAAGAAAAAGGGTATTTAAGATGTTAATGAGAGTTGAGAGTGGAATTGAAGGAGGGTCCCATTAAGAAAGGTAGGATGAAGCATGCATGCATGCCTTAAATGGCAGGAACAAGGAAAAGCAAAGTGAGTCAGTTATGGAAGAAGACAGAATTAAACTGAGTGATGATGATGATGATGATGATGATGAGCAACGTCAACAACACTTTTTCCAACTCTTGCTAATTCTCGAAACACTCCCAGATGAACCTTTTTCCTTTTCCTTTACCACAATCTTTCTGCATTAATTCATCTTTCATCATCATCATCATCTCATCACCTTCTCTTTACTTTACGCATACTCCTCATTCCAATTTAACTCATTTATAACACCTGCTTTTTTCCAAAAAAAAATACTCAGATTTTTGTCCTCAAACATGTAAGACATTAAATGTTCTTAATCTACCTCTTTATATCATTATAATGAACGATGAAAAAGTCTTTCAAAATATTGACTAAGGTAATCAAAATTATATTTAAATAGTAAAATTTCAAGATTTTTTGATTTTATATACTATTTATGAATTAGATTTCACACTCTTAACATTTTTGTTGCATCACTTTTTCACATTCTTTCTTATTAAATAAATTTAACTTAAATTAAACTTAAACCTAACTAAAAGGTAATATAACTAAAAAAATTCATTGTTATGTGGGTTGTCAATGTAGAAAACAAAGAAATATAACTATGTATGATTGAGTATGTCTAAAATGTTATAAGAGGTGTGTTATATATACACACAAAGGTAATCCTAAGAACAACAAGCAAATGGACCTAAAATATAGGTTTATGCTAACATCCCCTCAAACTCACAATACTACAATTAAATACATTGAGAGTTTGTCAAATAAAAAACGAAAGAGTAAAGTATAAAATTTTGCCAATTTACAATCAATCAGAAATATCATGACGCTAAAAATGCAGACCCATGACCCAAATGAGAATGCCACAAATACCAAATGTCATAGGGTTGTAATACCAAATGTCAAAATTATGAAAGGTCCAAATACCAAATGTCAAAATTGTGAAAGGTCTAAATATAAAATACCAAAATAACGAAAAATCTAAATACCAAATATCAAAATTGTGAAAGGTCCAAATACCAAATGCCAAAATTGCGAAAGATCCAAATACTAAATGTCAAAATTGCGAAAGATCCAAATGTCAAATGTCAAAATTGCAAAAGGTCCAAATACCAAATGCCAAAATTGCAAAAGATTCAAATACCAAATGCAAAAATCCAAAATTGCGAAAGGTCCAAATACCAAATACCAAACTTGCAAAAGATCTAAATATCAAATGCCAAATGTTGAGGTGCTTGTAGCACCACCAAATGCAAGCTGAAGAAGAAGAAGGCAAGTGAAACGAAGATAAATCCCCACTACAAGCTGCAATTGTTGATTCTTTGAATTGATTCAAGACATAGATTCCACCTTGCCTAAACCATATCCCAAACATAACCCCACATGGACTTTCCATGAACAAAGTTTTCCAGTAGGAATAATTTTTACCATCCAATTGCATACTAATAGACGAAAGAGAATCATCTTTACGAGTTGCCATAATAAATTAAATACAAAACAAAAATGTGAATGACACAACGGAAGCAACGAACAAAACAGATCCCAATATTAGAGGATTGCAAATACCTTAAAATGGCATAAAGAACATGCGATAGAACTTCCAGAAATGTCTCAAAGCAGACAACAAAATTGCAATCAGGTGAAACCTGAAAAAAGTGTGAAAGAGGCTTTGGGCCTAGGGCTCAAGACTTAGGAAAGAGGAACTACTGCAAGAATCTCTTCTTAATCATGAATAGTTTAGGGCTCAAACGAGAATGCCACAAATACCAAATGTCATAGAGTTGTAATACTAAATGCCAAATTTGTGAAAGGTCAAAATATCAAAGGCTCTAATACATGTAAAAAACAAAGAAATATACGAAGAAGGGGAATGTGTATTATTAAGTGTGTCTAACATGTTATAAGAGATGTGTTATATATACACACAGAGATAATCCTAAGAGCAACAAGGAAATGGACCTAAAACATGGGCCTATACTAATAGTCAAAACATTTCATTTAATTAAAAATTAATACAATTATTATTAAAATCTATTGCCCAATTAAAAATTAATGCAAAGTTGTAACACCACAACACCACCCAATTAAAAAATAATATAATTACAAATTTTCTTTTTTTTCCGCCACAAATTTTGGATAAACACAGGACATTTATTTTGCCTCCCTAATTTGAATGATTTATATCAAATGAATTAAGTTTAATGAAGGATTAAGGAAATGATGAATTTTGTAGATTTAAGCTTGATTAAGTATTGACAAGGTACTAATTTTATTTTCATGGATGTGTGTTTGGTGATATATATTATGTTTGTATAAGAAGTAAAATATATTATTTGTGTTATAGTCGCACAATTTAGATTATATGAACCTTTCGCAATCCTAAATATAATTTTGATTTTAACTACCTTGATATTGAGTAAAATAAGTTTCATAAGATGATTATGAAAACGTAAAGTGGAAGAAAAAATGGTTATTTTCAATTCATTATTATGCGAAGGTTATCTCATGTCCTACAATCTTATATTAAGCATTATTTTCATTGAGAACACTTTGCGTGATAAAATAAAAATATGCAATTCAAAAAATTATCATCAATAGAACATACCAAAATAAATCATCAACATACATCATCACTTTTTTATCATTCCTTATTTTATTTCATTATTATTAAAAAAATTAATCATTTTTTATTTTTTTAAAACCACAATAATTTCAACACTTTGTATCCTATCAATAGAAAGGTGTTAACAAATCATTGTTCTTAAACTTTAATATCTTTAACTCGTGCTATCTTTGTTTATTGGTTAAACCAAATTGACCAAGCCCACTAGGCACAAGATTTATAAGCCAAATTGGATGAAGGACTTTTTTTGTATTAGAAATGTGTGTTTAGGCCCATTTTTTTGGCTAAAAGTGTACTGCAATCTTGCCCAATATTTAAATCACTCCTTAGGGTGAAATTAGGGCAATGAATGAAGAAACCACTTTCTTTTGTTTTTGTCTTTGGTTTTATTCTATCAGCATAGTTTTCTCTTAGTGTAATAGAGGTTGCCACCCAACAATTTGGTGCTTTCATCCATCCTCTCCATGCCTCCCACATCTTCCATCAATGAACCAGAAGATCCCTTCAAATTCATCCCATGAGCTCCTTACAACCATGCAAACTCACATGGAGGCTTAAGACACATGCCATCAACTCTTTCAACAAAAAATGGAATCATGTCATGAGAACTTCGAGTCCACCATGGAATCACTGAAAAATCAAGTTTTATCCTTATCCCTCCAACCTACCACCACCCCTTCTTCACCTTCTATAACCAATAATATTCCCATTATCTTTTATGGTCACTCAACCTACCCTCAAATAGCCACTCACCCATCACCCTACCTCTTTCGCATTCCACATATCAACCTTTCACTTCCCCTCCACCTCGACCATATCACCTTTTTTCCCCTATGACACCCCTCTTGTTACACAACTTTACGATACCTTTTACCCATATCCATAACAATCTTCCTCGTCCCACATTTTGCCCCCTAAATTAGAACTAACTCCTTTTGATGGTTTAAAACTTCTTGATTGACTATTTCAAGTTGAACAATACTTTTCCTTATACCAAGTTCCCCCTGAACATTGCCTTTACATGTGCTTTTTTTTACATGAAGGGAGATGCTTTAAGTTGGTATAAGTGGATGCATCACAACTCTCAATTCACCACCTAGGAATCTTTCACCCTAGCTTTTGAGACACACTTTGGTCCATCTATTTATGAAAATCACCAAGCGAAACTCTTTAAACTCAGACAGTATGGATTTGTTGCCAACAACTGAGCTAACTTTGAAAAAATTTGTAATTGTATTGTTTGTCTGACCCCATATGTCATTCTTAATTGTTTTCTCTTCGGGCTTATTCCTAACATCCAACGAGAGTTGGCTATTCAAAAACCTAAATATATATTCTTAGCAATAGGATTAGCCAAACTGATTTAAGCAAAGATTAAAATTACCAAACCACGTGGCCTTAAGTACCAAGCTAATACTGCCAACGGGTCCTATTCCACCACCACCCCTAACCTTCAACTTCAAACCTAAAATACCCATAACCCTTGCCCCATTAGCTTACATATTAAGCATTTGACAACTTCTCAGCTCCAAAGTGTCGTGCACAGGGGTTTTGTTATAATTGCGATGAAAAGTTTACCCCTAGCCATAAATATGTTCAATCACGTTTTTCTTTCGCTAATGAGTGAGGATGATTCCATTGTTTTAGCGCCTCAAGCACTCACAGGCCAACACTCCCCTCAAACATTACGCTTTCAAGAAACCTTACACAACCTTCATATTATAGTCTTAATTGACATAGGTAGTTGCCACAACATTTTGCAACCTCGCCTTGCCCATCACTTAAACCTATTATAAAGACTTTGGAAAGCGTACCAGGTCGTGCAAGTAGTAATCGGTAAGATCGGGATATTGTTTCTCAGAAGACTCATGTAATACTAATTAATTGTGCAATTAATAACTAATTTAAACTAAAGAATAAATTCATATTAATATTTTTTTTGCAAGAAAGTAAATTTGTGCATAAAAAAATAAAAGGTGAACTTTGGCAGTTAAAATGCTTAGACGGTGGAAAAGACATGAATTGATATGGAATGGTATTGTTGGGGTTATATTTCACCAACCTTACTCTCATGCATATAAAAGAAAGCACACCCTATCCATTAATGTATTAATGTCAACCCACAAGTCTATTCAAACTCTAATCCCTTAGTAGAACAAGTCTAGGTTTCCTTATTAAGAGTCAATCCCTTAAACTCTTAACAACAAACCTGCTTTATGAATTAGGATTTAAGACAACCAATAAGTCAAGCTTCATTCCTAGATACAAGCTCTATTAGGTATCTTGTTTCATTTCTAGGTTTCAAAAGATATTTTTCAATACCGTATCATGCAATGGGTGATCAAACCAAGCAAACATTAAGCAAGGAAACAAAAATATTAGCATTTACTGGACTCTCTGCACCTGGCCTCTTGGACTTCCTTTAATTCAGGTTCTTGATTGCTTCTCATGATTGCAGTTTAAGAGAAAAACTTCCTAACATAAAATTTACACAATCTTTCACCTAAAACACTCCCAGTACAGAACTCACATATTCCAAGGCCCTTTTTATAGTCCAAGACCAAACTTTCCTTACCTTTCCTACTCCTATAGAATTTGTTTTAACCTCCCATGACATAGTGTTTACCATACCTCATCAACTGCCACCACTCCGAGCCCATGACCACTATATCAACCATTTACCTAACACACCACTCATAAGCGTCCACCCTTATTGTTACCCCACTTCTAAAAAATATCATCAATTCCATCATACAAGGCATGCTCCAACATTTGAGGTCAATAAATTCCCTTATGATATAAATTGAAATTCATAAACATCTTAATTAAACTTTGTTTACCTTATAATTTCTATTTGTAGATTTTTTATTATTATTTTTTAAAATAGGGTGAATTCAGTTTTATAAAATCAACTTCTAAGGTAAACTTACTTATATACTGTAAATTTATCTTATTTCTAGTCGATTTAGGATTTTCAACATATAACTTACATTGAAATATAAACATTCAAGTGTAAAACGAGACATTAATAGATGATTTGATATTATATCGATAATAAATGATATAATAGATCCAACAAATAATAAATTTCATTAAAATAGAATTTGAATAACTTTAACACTATCTTAACGGGTAAACTTTCAACTTAACTAATTTTATCAAACCGATTTATAAAGTAAAGATAACACTCGTTTATATACTAAGAATTAAATTACCATTATTCTGCTTAAAGCAATTGAAGGTAAGTAATTCCTTATCATATTTTTAGTCTAACATGTGAGTATTAAGCATGTTAATGGTGACAGTGAATGGATTAGGATGAGTTTTGAAAAGTGAAAAATGATGAAGAGGAAAGGGTTGATATAGATGGGTGTGTATAACGAATCGTGTGTCCTTATGGCACAGAGGAAGTGTGATGTTTTAATCATAACAATTAGGTTGATGTGACTGTATGGATTATCTATAGAGATGCATGAATGAGTGATTGTTATCATCAAACCAGAACCCTCAGAGGGAGTCAACAAAAAGCTCGTCTCCCAAAAACATCTTTTATTCATTAATCAAAAATATTTATTCTAAATTATAAAATTAAATTCTGAAGCTGGAAACAAAACAAGTGACGCATGCATATTCATCTATGAAGGAAGGGACAACTTACTTACTTTGAGATTTGGGAAGAAAAAAAAAAAATTGAGTGGGGACCCTTTTCAATACATGAGGACTTGTTAGCATCAATGTGCCAGAATCAACTGTGGCTAACAACTACACTACGTTTATTGTTCAGTGTCACAGCATATATTCCCCTTGTAAATTCCCTTCACGTGTTTTTTTTTTTTTTTTTCTTTACCATCTCTTCTTCACCTTCTTCTATCCATATCCATGCATTGCTTTCATTTCCTTCCATTCTGCATGTTAGTTATTTTACTAGTTAATCTCATCTTCTTCCATTACCAAATAGGAGTCTTTTTTTATATATAAATGATTAAAAGGGATTAAGTCATTTTATTGTTCATATAAAATAATGCATAATCATAAATCTTTTAAGTATATTTTAAGAATCCTTCTAAATCATGCTAGAGTAAAATATAAAGAAAAAAATTTACAAACTTGATTTAACACTTTGAATTAAAAGTGATATCAAATCTTTATATAAATTAAGTTTATTTCTTATTCGTGTTGAGTTTCTGTAATTTAAAAGTTTAATAATCACTACTATATTTTCAATTTAAAACATTTTTCGTAAGTTCAATAGCATAACTTGATTGATAAAACAATCATATAAATTGAGGAAAGTGAAATAACAACACCACTTTCTTTTGTCGGTCAAAGCTTTGCTATTTGGATAATTTTGACCCAATTAGGTTGGAAGATCTAGTGTACTTATTTGTGTTTCTTTTATAAAATAAGATAAACACATCACCATAAAAATATTTACATTGTTAAATGAGTCAGTGATGGATAGTCATGATAATATTTTTGTTGTGAATGGATTTCTCTTTTTAAGAATCATGGTGGTGGTAGTGAAATTTGATTCCTTGGTTGGTATGCTTTATTTGGAGGATGTTACTCTCATTGTCAATAATTTACGAGTTTACAACAATTAGATTCAATTTATAGTAGTTCAACGACATTTCCTAATCCTTCAATACAAGAGACTCGTTTTGTGGAGAAATTGAAAATAACTTATAAATGAGTTAATATGTTTGATGAAAGAGAATATTCTAATATTGAATAAATAATGAGTCGGTTCAGACTACAAGGAAATCTAGTAAGGGTAGGTCAAAGAAGACTAATACTAAATCCTTCAAAATAAAAAATTTTAAAAGTTAAAAGTAATGTGGGAGGAAGAACTAATAATAAAAATTTTAATGTGACGAGGAATTTGTTTTTTTCATAGTATATGGAATTCAAAGTAATTTTCCTATAAGTGCGATGTAATTTTATCATAGATTATTGTGATTCTCATATTTTCCTTTCTTTTTCTAATTTTTATAATAAAATCTTTATATAATGATAATTTCCAACATAAACTTATTTGGAAACTAAAATATGCATTGAAATATGTTACCAAAATACATGAAAATTCATTTTTTAGCGATAATTGACCAAAATTTTAAAAAATAAAAGGTATTTAAGTGGATAAAGGATTATTAAAATATATATATTCCACCCTGCGAATACGTGGATATAATTTTTAAAGTAGATTTTGTACCTAGTGAATCCAATGACCTGTTCCTATAGATCCCCGAATCCAAAATGATATGATATATGGTATTTTGGTGGTAGATTGAAAGCTAGCTATGGTACAAAGATTTCATTTCTTCATTTATTACTATAGTTTGGTTATTTATATCTGCATGCTCTTTCGCTTTTCTTCTCTGAACATCTATTCTAGCTTAGATGAATAGGCTTTTTATTGTCACACATCTATAGCCACATGTTTCTAGTTTTTATCTATACTTTTCATCCTTTCCCATTATTTAGATCTTATCTTCTACCTCCATGCTCTATCTTACGTGCATGCAAGTTGTTTTAGGATCCTAGGTTCAGATCCTCTCTGTCTATCATGTTTCTCTTCTTTTCTTCTTTTTACCATTTTGGAGTATGTAGATTCTTTTCTATATGTATCCATTCAAAATTTTAAAGGTATAGGTGGTAGGTCAGAGAGAAGAGAGGTCGTGGATTCAACTTTTTACTAATATTTGAGAGTTATAAAGTTGATTTGATAGGTTTGTACTAAAAAAAATGATTCATTAACAATCAATTTTGGTGACCAAAAGTTGTTAGTCACTATAGTGACTAATTTAAATATCAATTTATAAAATAAAAAATTATTAGGTATTAAAATAGTCATGAATAAAAAAATATAATTGGTCTCAAAATTGGTTTCTAAAATTTAGCTACCAGGGCTTTAGATATCAATAAAAATTGGTCACTAAACATTAGCTACCAATCTTTTTTATATCAAAGGAATTAATTTCTAAATTAGTCTCTAATGAATCAGTGACAAATTTAACGATCAATTCTAAACTTTTATTCATAATAATGACTATTTTAGTAACCAATAATATTTTATTTTGTAAATTTGTATCTAAATTGGTTACTATAGTAATTAACAATTTTTTATTACTAAAATTAGTCGTTAATGTGACATTTTCTTGTTACTTTGAAAGAGAAAATAGGATAGGTTGTGGGTTCAACTCCCCTGCCGACAAATACTAACAACTAATATTGTCGATAAAAAAAAATTGAGGTCGAAAAATATATCTCACTTATTTTAATTTGTGTTACCACTACATAAAATGTTAATTTAAATTTAAGAAAATGGATTACTGTAGTAAAATCTTTTTAAAATTGATCGTAGGTTTGAATATAATTTGTCTAAAAGTGAACTACAAATTGTCTTGCAAAATACCCTATAGTTTCTTTAAGAGTTTTTTTTTTCTTTCCTACATTGTCATGCCATATTTTATTTTGAGAGTAAAAGTTTTATTGACTTTATACCTTTGTAGCTTTTGAGTCACGAAGATTTTGTTCTATCTATTTTATTTTTTTTTTTCTTTTCCTTATGTTGGCAAAACGCAAAAGAAAAAAGGGTAATGTCAATATTTGGAATAATCCTAAGAAGATCATTTTCATCTACAAGACAACCAAAAGGCTATTTAACATGATAAGTGATAAATCTTTCTAAACAATCTTAGTTCCGATCTTTTTGTAGTGAAATAGGGTAATGAGAAATGAAAGAAGACACTCAAGAGAAAATTTTGAAGAGAATGACTCTAATCAAATATATTAGTACTTTTTCTTCATACATTGGTATCATCAAATCCTTTTACACAAAGATTATGGCTATTATTGCTATAAGAATTTTTGTGAGAGTCGTGGTTATAAATGTTTGTGGTTTGTCAAGTATTCCCTTATCTTCAATATATTCCTTGGGTTATAAGAGGAGGATAAGTGACACATGCACAAAAAGTTCGGAAGTTATGGACTTTAAAGTGTCTCACATATTTCGTTTAAATAATCATTATAAATTTATTAATTTTGGGATTGATAGTAGATTGAAGTTTACTTTCTTTAATATTAATTTATTATTAATTTAGACTTCTTTTGTCATAGATATCAGCTCCCATATTTTTATTTTGTATAGTTGTTTTGTTTGGGGGGGTTGTGGTTATTTATAAACTTAAATATCACTAATTGAAATATCAACATTTATAATAAAATATAACATGGAAATATTTTAATATAATTTAAAAAATAAATAATTAAAATATTATTCTACTATTACTTATATTTTTATGAACTTTTAATTTGATGGATTAATGTTATTTATGGTTAACGACTATATTTCTTATTACTATTTACTCTTGTGTCTCACTTTTTTTATCTATAAATACTACCTAGGTGCATGGGGAAAGATAACAAAAAAAAAACAACAAACACTAGAGTTTTCTCAAAAATGTTCTTTTTTTTTTCTATACTATCTCTTAAAACAGTGGTGTTCATAAGATTCGGAGATTCTTCGCTGCATTCAATCGATCTGACAGGTTGTTGTATCTTGGGGTAAAAACGCATATAATTTTTTTTTTGCCATGTGCAATAGGGGCATTTTCTTTCTAAGGATAGCACTATGTGTGCCTCAACCCAGGCTTTTTCTATCCTTTCCTCGTCTACTTTTTATCTCTTATTGTTATTATAATTGTTGGATATTTTATTAATATTCATTAATTTATATATATGTCTTAGTGTTATTATTACTCTGATAATTATTATTATAATACTTTTATTATTATTAGTATCATTTGAGTAATCTTTTTATAACATTCTTAGAGAGAAAAGTATTATTCTTTTCTAAAATTAGAGACAATATAAACCACTCTCAATCTAAGCCTAAAAATTTATGTGTATAATTGATTTTATTTCTATGGGTAATAATAAATGAAACTTTGGCTCACTAAATAATTTTTTGTGATGTCTAAAGTTAATGTTTTTTCTATTATATTAATTTATGATGTAATATCTTATACACTTACAATCAATAAAAATATTCTAAATCTTGAATATATTTTAAGTGTTTTGTATGAAAACAATTATAAAATACTTGTCATACTAAAACTATTATTGAGTTACGAAATTATGCATTTGCAAAGAAAAAAATTATCTTGATATTTATATGAAAAAAAAATGACCGATAATAAATATTTTTTTAGATTTATGAACTTAAAAATATTATTTATGACATAAATTATGCATTTGCAAGGAAAAAAAATTATCTTGATATTTATATGAAAATAAAATGACCGATAATAAATATTTTTTTAGATTTATGAACTTAAAAATATTGTTTATGGCATGAAATTAAAATGAATTATTTTATTTGACATCATGCTTATGATCATGTGTATACTGATTAAAAAAAAATAAAAATATTATCTTCATATCAAAAAACTGAGGAGATGGTCAAGTAAAATTAAATTTGTCTTCTAGAAATTATCTTATTTTTAAAAATGAGTTTTTCTTGTTGTTCTACAAGGTTATGAAGTGGTTTTCGAGTGCAATAGAATTATTATTTCTAGACATGTGTTTTGATTGGTAAATAATATATTTGTGATGGTTTGTTTGAGTTAAGTACCTTTATCTTGTAATAAAATATTTTAGTAGTTTTTCTTTGATTATTAGAAATGTTAAATTGTGATATATGACATACTATTATTATAATTGTTGAAAAGCTAAGATATTCAGATAGATACCATTCAATTATAGAATTTTGAGGTGCAAAATTAATTAAATAGATAAGTGATGATACATGTCTTTATAAATGAGTGTTTTGTATGAAACTCATGGCATTATTCATTAAGTAACATCTTCATATAGTGCTAATCTAATGGTACAACGAAAGAAAGAAAAAATGTTTTGATATGGTAAATGTTATTCTACAAGTTCTAGCTTGCCTAAAATTTATATATTGTAAAACTTTATATATTGTTGGTTATATTCTCAAATATATTTCCTTACAAAAGGTTGTGATAAAATTCCTTTAGTTATGGAAGAAAAAGAAAAAGAAAAGGAGAACCACATTTAAAATATTTCAAAGTGTGGGGGTGTCTTGAAATGGTTAATATACCTCTAGTACTATTTTACAATCTAGTGTAATATTATTTGTGTTTCTTCCCGTTATGGCAATATGCCCAATTTCTTTAGATTATTGAAGTATATTAGTGTAAATTGGATATTGATTGATTATGGTGACACAAAATCAAGTACTGGTTACGATTATGTTTTAACTTTGGGTAGAGGTACAATATCATGAAAATCTTCTAAACAAAATGTCGTATCATGATATACCATGGGAGCAAAGTTTCTTGTTGTTATAATACTAGTGTTGCTCACGCAAATATTTATTATCTATATGATTTATCATTATTAAATAAACATATACCTCCTATTACATTACATTCTGACACTCAAGTTACTATATATATAAATCTTATATCAAGAAATTTATTAAAAATTCATAGGAGAGTGAGACATAAATTTATTAGAAAGTTATCACTCATGTATTAATTTTTTTGACTTTGTCAGGTTAGAAAAAATTGCAGATCTGCTTATCAAAGGATTGATGCATCACCAAGTATTTGATTAGTCAAGGGAAATGAGACTATAGCCCATAAATTATTTGCAACAATGGACACCCAACTCCACATGAATGGTGATCCCATGGAATGAAGTTCAATGGGTAACAAAGAAATTGTTATTAACTAAAGTACACCAACTAATTTGACAAATTTTATGTCTCATTCCTATGGCGAGGTGTACTATAAATTGTAACAATAATTAGATTGAGGTATATGCATTATTATACTTATATATTTTTTAAAAATATCTCTTAATAAACACAATGACAATTGTTGTAGGGGTGTGAGTCACAAACCACCATTTGAGGGTTTATCTAGTGAGTGTGTTGGTGGGGCTGCCATTGTGAGACATGCACAAGGTTCTAATGTGTACCCACTGATAAGAACCTATAGTAAACACTAATATTGTATGTGTTATTTACTAGAACTCAGTCACAGGGGATGTAGCTCAAGACAATTAAGTCTTTGCATTCTCTTGAGTGGAAATTTATAAGCACTACGTGTAAGCTCAAACTCGAAAGGTTCCTTACAGTGAACTACAATATTTTATTTTAAAAGATATTATATTTTATTTTATTTTTTAAATTATTTGGGAGATTGTTAGAAATATTTTAATATAATTTAAAAAATAAATAATTAAAATATTATTCTACTGTTACTCATATTTTTATGGACTTTTCTTATTACTTTACTCTTATGTCCCACTTTTTTACCTATAAATTTCCTTTAGGTGCATGGGGAAAGATAACAATAAACACTAGAGTTTTCTCAAAAGTGTTCTTCTTTTCTTCTCTATACTATCTCTTAAAATAGTGGTGTTCATAAGGTTCGGAAATCCTTCGTTGCACTCGATCGATGTGACGGGTTGTTGCATCTTGAGGAAGAAACACATCTGATTTTGTTTTGCCCTGTGCAATAGGAACGTTTTCTCTCTAAGGATAGTGCTATGTGTGCCTCAACCCAAGCTTTTTCTATCCTTTCCTCGTCTATGTTTTTATCTCTTATTGTAATTATAATAATTGGGTATCTAATTAATATTCATTGATTTATATATATATATATATATATATATATATATATATATATATATATATATATATATATATTAGTGTTATTATTGCTAAGATAAATTAACACTTTCAATTCTAGTAGAATTAAGATTAAAATGTTAAGATTAGATTGTTTGATTAATGATTTATCAATAGTGAAACAAGTGAAGGCCCACAAAAAATAATTGTTCTATAAATTTCAAAATAAGGTCATATGTTTGATCATGGATTTATTTCTAATAAATAACAACTTGTTAAAACTAATATAAGGTGCTTTAATTTGAAAACTTTTGGTAGTTAAAGAAAAAGCTAAATATATATACCAAATCTACTAACTAGTTAGCTAAATTGAAGGTTTCAAATGCAAGATATAACTAAAAGCCAACTTTTTTTTGTTTCTTTCTTTTGTCGTGGGTTTGAGGTTTTTGAACCGTTTAAAGGCATTAATGCACACAGGAAGAAAACAAAAATGTGTTTTCTTGGATTTAGCTCCAAAAGGTTGATTTTAGATTCATCATTAAAAAATTGTGCATCAAACCTTGTACTTCTTTAAATATAATTTCGCATATAAAAAAAAAAGAGAGTTAATAATGCAAGATGCTATTGTCGTTTTCTAGCCATGACTAGAATCCAACTTCTTAAACAAAGTTATACCTTTGAACTAAAAACATTTGGTTATATGACTGAAAACAAAGTTAGTGATATTCAACCTTTATCATAAGACTTCAAATTTAATAGGCTAGGTTACATATTAACATCTAATTTCAGTCACAGAAATGGGTGTGATAAGTTCATCTTAAATTGTTTCAACAAGTTTACTAATCAAATATATGATATAGTTTCTTAGTGTGACTAAACTTACCAATCAATAATTATTTAAAAGTGCATCTGATGATTAAATAAAAAAAAACATAGTTAAAAGAAAAGAGTTGCCAATATAAGATTTTAACATTTTCTCTATAGGATAAACTTTATTAAAAATTACAACAAAAAGACATCAAATTATTAACTTGTTTTTAATTAAAAAATATATAAATTCAAAACATACAATTTTTTTTTAAATGTGCTTTAAGGTACACATTTACATCCCCCATTCCATCATTTATTCAATGCACAAGCTTAAGAAAAAATCAATAAAATTGAAAGTCTCAACAAAGATTAGTTAATGAATACACTTTTGTCTAAATTATAAAATAGGAAAAAGTATCTAAATATAAAAGATGAAAGGGATTTAAATATTTACCAAACTCCTGAATATAATAAGAAATAAGAAATGGAATCCGAAGATTGAAGTTTTGTTCCGATGTGGGAGTTGTACTTGTAGATTATGTTATTGTTAATTTGAAGAAATTTGATAGTGAACTACTATAGGGATTGATGAAAAATATATATAAAAAGTGAAGTAGAAAAAGAAAAAAAAAAAAAAAAAAAAAAAAAGACGGTTGTTGCACAAAGAAAGTATCGACGGTGTTTCCCAGCATGCAGCACCAACTTTCATTTTGCCTACCATTCTTAGAATCTCCTCTTCATCTACCACAACACTACACATAATACATTTTCTTTCTCTTTCTTTTTCCCTTTTGAACTTCCCCTACCCCACCACACACACCCCCCTCTATCATTCCCCCTCCACTTTGGAACCTTCAATGCCTCCAACTTTTTCCAACTCTTACAAACTCACCACCTTACAAATCCATATGTCACACTACCATCACCTTCCACTATTTCTACCAATGCTTTTCTTCATCTATGTGTGTTCACATTTTTAAAGAGTATACAAAGAGTTTGTATTCGTTTTTTTGTTATTATTTCTCTATTGTCTTTTCTGCGTGTTGACGTTGATGTTTTCAAATATATTAAAAAAATTTAAATTTGAGGTTTATTAATTATTCTACACCATTAAGATTATTTTAACCTAGTGCACACACTTGTACAATATTGATTAGTATTACTATAGAACGAGCGCCTTGAGCAGTCATACGATCACACTTACCAAAGCATGGACCTTTTACCATCACCCCAGTAAGAAAATAAATAAATAAATAAAAACATTAATGTCTTTGTTATAACTTTTGAAATTACAGTTATTGAAAAAGGGGTGTCCTAGATAGAATACAAGTTGTTAATTGAAAAATAAAAGGGGGCCACAGAAACTACAGAGTCCTGACGAAGCGTGACAAAGTTAAAAAACAAGACAAAAATTTAATCGAATGATGTGCGAGTGTCTTACCTAGCTCTACCTGCAACTCCTGCAACTCCTTCAATATTCATTCCCATAGTAATGTGAAACTTTCAAAAACCATTCCCAATATACATACATTTTAATTTCAAAAACACAATTTTCATATTCAAGAAACCATCAACCAATTATGTTTTGAAGGACCACATTAAATATTTCATATATGATGACATTGGCACCCATATTTTCACCTATGGCTTCTCAGACACACCCTTCTGCATAGAAACAAGAAGAAAGAGCCTGGAGAGAAAGAGAATCAAATCCTTTCCTTAAACTTTACGCCTCCATTACCACAAGAGAGAAGAGAAACAAAAACCAAACACACACACTCTCTCTTTCTCTCTCTCTCTTTCCCATGCATTAAAATCTTTTACAATTTTCCACTTTCCCACTTCCCCATCTCACACACACTCACTCTTTAAATTCCCACAAGAAACCGAGGTTTGGCTTCACTTTTCAGTCTCCACTTGAAAACTCTCACCTTTTGTTCTTGCTCTTGTTTTGTTCTTGCTGCTGTTGTTGTTGCCTTTTTCTCTCCCTACACACACACAAACCAATCTACATGGGTTCTTGCAAACCCCAACAAGAACATGTTCATGGGCCTATCATCATAGGTGCCGGTCCTTCAGGCCTAGCCGTGGCTGCGTGTCTCTCAGAGCACAAAGTCCCTTTCGTGATTCTTGAGAGAAGCAACTGCATAGCCTCTCTTTGGCAACACAAAACCTACGACCGTCTCAAACTCCACCTCCCAAAACAGTTCTGCGAGCTTCCCCTCAAGGGCTTTCCGCACACCTTCCCCAAGTACCCCACAAAGTACCAGTTCATATCCTACATGGAGTCCTACGCCTCACACTTCAACATCCACCCCCGCTTCAACCAAACCGTTCAAACCGCTCATTTCGATAAAGCCTCCAAGCTTTGGCTCGTCAGGACTCACAACTCTGAGTTTCTCTCTCCCTGGCTCGTGGTCGCCACTGGGGAGAATGCCGAGCCTGTGCTCCCTAGAATTCACGGCATGGACCATTTTTCTGGCTCCATTGCTCACACCAGTGTCTACAAGTCTGGCTCTGAGTACAGAAACCAGAATGTTCTCGTCATTGGCTGTGGCAATTCAGGAATGGAAGTTAGCTTAGACCTTTGCAGACACAATGCCTCACCTTACATGGTTGCAAGAAACACAGTAAGTAGTATTGTGTGTAAATGTTTTTTTTTGCATTTGGTTGTTGACTATGTAAATGTTTTCGGAGTTATCGAAGTGAAATGTTTGGTTTTGGTTAATGGTTAATGATGAGCGAGTGAGTGTGTGTGTGTGTGAGACTGTTCCAGTCTGAAATTGACGTCATTTATGTTTTTTTCCCATTTGGGTAACTAATGATCACTTTGTTGCATGGTTTAAATGATGCAAGGTGCATGTGCTTCCTAGGGAGATGTTTGGGTTCTCAACTTTTGGCATAGCCATGGCTCTTTACAAGTGGTTTCCGATCAAAGTTGTAGACAAAATCCTCTTGCTGGTCACCAACTTCATGTTGGGCAACACCAATCACTATGGCATCAAAAGGCCCAAAACAGGGCCAATAGAGCTCAAACTAGCCACAGGGAAAACCCCGGTCCTTGATGTGGGTCAAGTGGCACAGATCAAATGTGGCAACATAAAGGTATCTCCTTTGAACAAAATCATGTGACCCCATTTTGTTGATTCATGAGAATTGTGTCCGTGAGTGTTAAAGTTTGAGGATTGACGATGATGATGATGGTGGTGCAGGTGATGGAGGGTGTGAAGCAGATAACAAGAAATGGTGCCAAATTTATGGACGGACAAGAAAAGGAATTTGATGCTATAATCTTGGCAACAGGGTACAAGAGCAACGTGCCTACTTGGCTTAAGGTTACAATTTTATCTGTTGTGTTGCGTTTTTAGTTCTATCTTATTATCATGAACCACTCATGACATGTCCCTGTCTAGGTTTCGGACACATGCACACTGCACAAACCTACAAATCTCTTCTTTTCTTCCTTCCAAAGATGAAGAATAAAATCACTTCCTAACCTTTGCCTCCTTCTACCTCTCCCTTTTTTCTTCATCACAAAAACCATTCTACTAAAAACAAATAACTCTGCTCTCATAGTGACGTTTTTTTTATGTGAAACATCATCATCAAATATTATTAAAAAAAAATCGATCTTTCTAATAAAAGATACTCATGGGTGATACTTTTTGCTTCTAATTATTCACTAATCAAACTCTGGGTAAAGGGTATGCATGCATATTCCTAAAAGTTATGTTGCAAGATTCTATTTTTGATTATGGTTTTTTTTTTCTTGTGGGTAATCATTTTATGTACTAAAAACTTAAACTTTTTTTTTACTACTTCAGGGGTGTGATTTTTTCACTGAGGATGGAATGCCGAAAACGCCATTTCCCCATGGGTGGAAAGGGGAGCAGGGATTGTATACGGTGGGGTTCACCAGAAGAGGCATTCAAGGAACATCGTGTGATGCAATCAAGATCGCTGAAGACATAGCCTCACAGTGGAGAACCGTAGAGAATAAGAATCAATGTGATTCACATATCATCGTTCTCCCTTCATAAGACTCCAAAAAAAAATATGCAACTTTTTTTATTTATTGGGGGAAAAAATGGGGAAAGGAGAAATACCAATTTAGGAATTACTACCTGTGCAATTAGGCTAGTTTTATTTATTTATTTGTTTTGTTTTGTTTTATTTTATTTTAATTATTTTTGTTATTACCTTTTTACCCCTCTCTTTAGCTGGCATGTACATGCAATTTTGTATCTTTAGGAGCATACGCTTTTCTAACTACTAAAAGCTTTAGTAGTTTTGTACAAAACAGTTTCATAAATGGAATGGTATCTTGGTTAACAAAGTGTAGTTGTATAAAAAAAAAGTTTTTAATGTGAAATAATACTATATATGTTTCTTATTATAATATCTTTTTAATTTTTTATATTCAGATTCATTTCTTTTTAATACATGAGATGGTTTGTTAGACGTTTCAAGAAGTTTAAAATTATTCTAAGGGTATTCGAAAAGAAAGAAGTGGTGCCAATAGAAAATTTACTTGAAAAGGGGGGAATTTTCAAAAGATGAAACATAGTTAATTTTAAAAGAGAAATACTACTGAAATTAATTAATTAATTAAGTGAAACAATAATGATAATGTAGTTTGTCTTTTTGATGTTTGCATTGATCTATTCCGATCCTCGCATATTCATGTAGCTTGTCTAAGTACTAATTGTAGAACATGTATACCTCTATCAAAACATAATAAAAGTAATTAATTCAACAACTTTTTTTTACCTTCTCCTATTACAAATATCATTAGTGTACTAAATTTATCTTAAGTAGGTATGGATTTTGCGGTCTAGATCTAATCAAGACATAATTAAATAGATTAGATATGTAACTTAGTTGCATTTTAACTAGATCAAATAGAATTGGATTATTTTTTCAATATAATTTAAATTTGATTGAATTAAGATCAATTCATTTTGTACATTAGATTGAATCCAATTATATCGATCAAATATACATGATTACTAAGACTATTAGATATGGATTAGATTGATTCCGTTCGACTTTCGATCGGAATCGATCCGATCCCGACTAACGTAAAAAAAATTAATAATTCTATTTTAAATCAACATGGGCTAACTTATATATTCTCACTTAAGAGGATATAACAACCAAGATTTAGATCAATTCTGCCAAATTCGACGAATTGGTACAAATAATCATTTGTCTATTTGTTTTGCATAGTTTCATTTGTCTTAAATCAAATAAGGTTTTTAAGAAGCACATCTATAATATGCAATGCATTTGGGGTGCACGTGCGTGGCACCTGATTTTCACACAAACATGACAAGTTTGACGCAGGGAGATGCAGGGTGTGTGTGCAGCCATTTTGGTGTTCTCAGTGTGATGATGCACTTTCAACGCTTCAAACAAAACTTTCAACAGTGAAAACCATTACTTTGGGAAAACGTGTGGGAGAGATAAATCGCTTCTTTCGGAAACCTTTATTAATTAATTGCCTTCGTAATTCAACACCTATTACTTTTTCTTTTCCTATTTATTTCCTTCCTCTCAATACCATTTTCTCAATGCTAAACACATTATAAATCACCAAAATTCATTCTCCCTTCTCAACACAATGCAACAAAACCACCTCATGAACCTTGTTTCGGGTAGAGGGACTTAGTACTTATCTAAAACATTCAATTTATCTTGGTTCTCTTCTCTTCGTGGCTTCGTCTGTTTGACAGTCTTTCTATCTCTCGTATAGTTGTTCAGACGATCGAGATACCTGTCGATAAGACTCCGATGCTTAAGTCAGTTCGAATCCGTTCAGGTAAATGCAATTAATGTTGTAATAAATGCGAAGTAAAAGCTTTACCAACTTACCTTGTGTTCCTATTTATAGTGTTTGACATGAGCCTCTGATTATGATTTTCTTAATCACGATCAATTGTTTTTTAAACTTGGTTACTGATCTGTTTTACTTTAATTTATAGATATCTGATTCTAATATGCCCGCCCGCCCGATGGATCCATGCATGTTGTCGAAGGCCACATATTTAGATTATGACGACAAAATTCCACTAATAGATCGGACCTCATCATCGATGTGGTCGTTCGGTTATCCAGGTGTTGCAGGCGGACCATGGCCACTCGGGTTGTGAGTTTTCTAAAAAGTACTCCGGAAAAATTGACACATCAACAACCTACGAAATTATTCGTCTGTAATGGGCGGTTTTTGACCACTTATTCTTGGACTATCTAACCAAAGATCTAACTAGAGATGTTAATAGGTTATACGGTACAAACCTTTTTTTTTGAATGGCATAGTAAAAGTAAAGATAAGTAAAATCAAGTCTATTTTGATAGATACAAGTTTTATTAAATTATTGTTACTATTTGATGTGTTGCGTCATATGAGATGAGAAGAAGGGATTGGAAAGAAGCATGGAAGCATAGTGTTGCACTAGTATCATAGGAGTTACGTCATGCAAACACACTCCCTTTTCTCAACAGTGCCACTCCTTCATTCACCTACACTTATACTTAAATTTTTAGCAATACTTTTATATTTGAAACCTAAAATCGAAAATGTTAAAACCAACTTAAAAAAAGATAAAATTGATTCCAACGTATCCGTATCCGATGAGGACAATGTGTTGATTTGATTTGATAGCTTCATTTCTTAACTCTTTGTTTCTATGCATGCTTTGATGACGTCACATTTTTCCTAACTCTTCCACGCGTTCTCCCCCGCGTCATCTCTCCTCAACAACTCCATGCTGATTTGATTGAAATGGAGTCAGAAAAAGATGAAGAAAATAGAGGGATGCAGTGCAGTGCACGCGCTGTGTGGTGTGTGTGTGAAATGATGAATATAAGGAATGGTATATAGGTGCAGAGTTCGATGCATATAAGAGGAGGGAGCGTATCTATGCGATGGCATGCATGGGCACTGATGATATCAGATGAGAATCAGAGAGTGAGGACAGAAACCTAATGCATGCCACACCATCATCATCATCATCATCATCAACCATTAACCTCTTCTCTTATTCTCTCTGTGTCTATGCATGCATGTGCATCCTATGCCCTACTTCTTCTCCCTTCCATCAAATCTGTCATTCTCTGCAACTTCCCCCCACAAACAAACAAACACCTTCTTCACACCACTTCATCAATTTCTAAACAATATTTTTTATTTTCTTCAAAATAATATATCATTACAAATTTATATATAGAAATCATTTTTTTTTATATATAAAAAAAAATTGTGTTATTTTATTTAAGATGATGTATTTTAATATTATTCGATGTGAAACTTTGATGAGATAAAATGAGATGTGGATGACATGGGGAGAAAGAAGGGTCCCTACAGAGTGTGTTGATCTGAGTGGCATGTTGGTTTTGCAGAAGAGGTGTGTTATAAGCTGGCTGACACAAACAACACATGGTGATATATTGTTACAGCAAAAGAGAAAGACTTGTCGATGCAACCTTTTGTGACGTCGTCTCTGTACCCTCCCTTCCCCCAAATTAATATATTACTATACCAACACACAAACAATTTATCTATTCTTTTCCTTTTTTCTTTTCTTTTATATTCTTATTATCTAATTAAATACCTTTTTACTCATTAAATCTTCTACTATTCATTTCAATATGTAATTTAAATTTACAAATACAATACATATATGTTTTATATATAATTATATAATTTTTTGTCTATATTTTTATGTAAGTTAATCAGAATGTAAAAGGGTATTTATGTTTTAATAAAATTATGTATTTTTTTTTCTTAAAGTATAATTTTTGTTGTCTTTTTATATGTTTGGATCTAATTAATTCTGATTGGATGTAGATTTTAAATGCTTTTGAAAATTTTGCCACCATAAAAAATTATCAGTTCAGATTTTATTTCCTTCTAATAAATTTTTAGTTTTAGAAATCTAAAAGTGAATTAAGGATGAAAAGTTATTTTTAAAATAAGTTAATGGTTTTTTTTATTATATCTATTAATGTATTATTCAGTGTAAATTCCAATCACGGTTCAATCATTATTTGTTCATAATGACGAAGAATGTTTGGGACAGAATAAAGATTGAACTTTGGATTGTGTTATTTAAAGCTTTTAAGAGTCTTTTCTTTTCAATCTTTTGTCCATATATATATTATTAAAATATTTTAAAAAAAATTAAATCAACAAAAGAAAAGATGGAAAATGATAGTTTCCGAAGTATCTTATTATTGATATAGAGTACAAATTTACTTTATCCATAACGGTTGTACGTACAAATTTGAATTTAAAATCTTATTTAAGGAAATCTGAAAGAAAAAGTTCATTTTATTTTCATCTCCATAACTGTAAATTTTTGTTTCATTTTGATTAGATCAAAGGTATGTTTATATACGAGTTTATATATTTTTTATTATTTTGAATATTATTTAAATACTTTCTTATAAAAAAACATACAAAAATTAAATATAATAGTATCCTCGTAACTTACTATGAAATGACACATAATAAGAATTCATGTGATTAAATATTTAAAATTGAAATATTTTCATGTAAAAGAATAATAAATAAAAATATTAAAAAAATACACATTTAAAATCATTTGATTTAATAAAATTAAAATTTATATTTAATTAAATATAATATATTATTCAAATAAAATCGTACAAAATAAAATAAACATGTAATCAAAATTATAATAAAGAAAATACCTTAATAGTATGAATGAACTTTATAAATATTAAATCCAAATAAAAACTTGTATGACAAGGGAAACAAATAAGAATTTTTCAAATTAAATAAAATTAAAACACAAGACTAGATTAATTATAAATGTCGTAAAAGTTTAAATCAAGGGACTAAGACAGCATAGGAACGAGTAAGGAGCAGGGATGTCAACGAGATAGGAAGGATATGAATAGTAGCTCCCTGTACCTTACCTACTGGATAAATATCTGCCCCGTATCCGTATTTAGGGATGTCAACGGGGCGGGTAGGGTACAGGTAGTAACTCCCACATAGCCTATCCGTTGGATAAATAATATTCATCATGTACCCGAACCCATATTCGTCGGGTATCAGTTATGCAGGTACCAACCTATTTTTTTCATATATGCGGGTATTCACGGGTCTTCGCAGGTATTTACAAAATTATTTAAAAAATAATATTTAATCATAAATTTAAATAAAATAAAATACATCACTATCATAAATTTTAAATAAAGTTCAAACAAAATCAAGTTTATACAAGTCCAAATAATTATAAAAATAAATATAAAATGATGCTCAACACAATGGAAATTCTTTAATTAGTGCTTTGATCAACAAACTCACTTTCTCTTATTGATTCCTGAAAAATAATCAAATAATAAACCTTAACTACCACGGGCCAAGTATTCTTATTTTGATTCTATCATTTGACAACAAGCATACCATAAACGTCACTATCTATATAGGGTTTGATGTATATGCCCAATTTCAAAGAAGGGAAAGAGAAGGAAGAATGTCAAGGGGTGTACTTGGAAGAAGACAATGTACCAATACTTGAAGCTGGAAGAATGAAGACAGAAGACAATATGTGCAGCTTATAAAAAATTAGGTCAGAATGTTTTTTTATTAATATATATATATAAGGGTATTTTTGTGAATTAAAGTTTAGCGAGTACGGGTATCCACGGGTACGGATACTATGATACTCGTACCCATCCCGTTAACATGTGAGTATCAAAAATACCCGTACCCGCGGGTAGCGGGTATCCATTTTAAATATTTGTTTCCTACCCATTCCACGGATTTTATCTGTGGATACCTGCGGGTACGAATATTTTTGACATCCCTATTCATACCCATATCTGTCGAGTATCCGTTATGCGGGTATCCACCTATTTTTTTCATATTCTCGGGTATCCACATGTACCCACAGATATTTACAAAATTATTTAAAAAATAAATATTTAATCATAAATTCAAATAAAATAAAATACATTACAGTCATAAATGTTAAATAAATTTCAAATAAACTCAAGTTCATACAAGTCCAACTAATTATAAAAATAAATATAAAATGATGTTCAACACAAAAGAAATTATTTAATTAGTACTTTGATCAACAAGTCCACTTTCTCCAATTGATTCCTGAAAAAAAAAATAATAATAAACATCAACTGCCACATGTCAAGTATTCTTATTTTGATTCCATCATTTGACCACAAGCATACCCTAAACGCCACTGTCTATATAGGGTTTGATGTATATGCTCAATTTCAAATAAAGGAAAGAGAACAATGTCAAAAGGTGTACTTGGAAGAAGACAACTTACCAGTACTTGTAGTTGGAAGAATGAAGACAGAAGACAAGACAAGATGTGCAGCTTATATATATATATATATATATCCCGCCCGACCCGGTTCGATCCACCATGGGTTGATGATTTAGTGAGTCAACCCAACCCGGCTCACTTTTTAGTGAGCCAAAACAATTCAAACCCGGCCCGGCCCACCACGGGTTGGCGGGTTAAATGGGTTGGCTCACGGATTCACTTAATTAAAAAAAATATTATTTTTTTATTTTTTTTCAGTCAAAACTAAATTGTAATTCTTAAAATCTAAATAAACTTTAAAACAATCCAAATACAAACCAGAATAAAAAAAATACAAATTATTTATGTGTTGGATAAAAAAACAACTTAACATGACTCAAATATAAAGCCCAACTTAATAAAAAAAATAAAAACACTTATGTGACCCTTTTATCTGCGGGTTGATGAGCAAACCCGGCTCACCACGAGTTCAACCCGGATGAGCCAGATTCTAAATGAATCGGGTCAAAAATCAACCTGTATTGAAATTTGTTAAAAAATTTCAACCCAATCCGACCCGAACCCGTGGTAAGCCGGATTGACTCACGAGTTCCAACCCATTTTGACAGCTCTTTATATATATATATATATATATATATATATATATATATATATATATATATATATATATATATATATATATATATATATATATATATGAATTAAAGTTTAATGAGTATACGGGTATTCACGGGTATGGATACTATGATATCCGTACCCGTCACGTTAACATGCGGATATCAAAAATACCGTACCTATGGATAATGAGTATCCATTTTTAATATCTGTTGCGGGTTTTATCCGTGGATACCCATAAATACAGATATTTTTTATAACCCTAGTAAGGAGACAAAGTGGATATCTATACTTATTCTCATCACCATAATAATAATATAATACAAATATAAAAGTATAAATAAATATAAAAGTTTAAAATCGATACAAATATTAAATCCTAGATCATTAAAATAAGAAAACATGATGTATTGATTATTCTTAAAAGTATTTTTATTTCATAAAATGAATTTACATGTAAATTTAAAGAAAGAAACCTGAATTGTGTGACCATTATGATTTATTTTAGCTTTTAGAATATAAGACTCCGTGAAATAGATTTAGAGAAAAGAGAAAGGAACTTCTTAGTGGGCCGTGAAAACCAGAAAGAGATTTTTTTTTGGTGAAAAAGAAATAAACTTTTTGGTGGTTAGTTTATGAACTTTTTCATACACTATGTGACCACTGTCATCTTTCGTACATAATTCTATTTGCACCTTCGTCTTTCCACTACAAAGAAAAAGAAATACAAAACTTATTCTGGAACTTCTTTTATATATTTCAAAATGTTTATTATATTAAGTTTGTTTTAAAAAATTTATTTCAAAAAAAATCAATTGAAAATGCATTCTATTCTATGTATTTGTAAAATTTTGTTCTGAATATCATATTTCAAAAGTAAAATGGTAAGGTATAGTTAGAAGTTATAAGGTTGCAAGAAGTAAAAATCTAGTCTTGGTTCTATTGAGCCTTTAACTGGTCTTTAGTTTCACTATGACTTACCGGTGATCCATATGACTAATAGGAACTTGTTTTTTCACTCAAAAACCTCCGAGAAATCAATGCTTTTTGCACCCCCATAAATCTCCAATAAATCAATTTCATCTCAATTTATCAAAATGAGTTTACACTGTAATTATGGAAAAAGTGAATTTGTATAGTAAAACATATTTCCTAAAAGAATCAGAATATATTTTAAAATGTTTTGAAATTTTAATTCTACAAAGATAAATTTTGTTATGACAATTTAGGTTTGTTTATTCAAATTGTGTACATTCCTATGCAAATTACCAGAACGGACATATTTTAAAAAATTACTAAGTTTGGGTAGGTCGTGCGCTAACACTATCTTAGCATTTATTTTGCACAAGTTGTTTAGCTACAAGATCAAAAATTTGTATACAAAGGCTTTAACAATGTTTTCTACCGAAACAAAGACACACTGTGTTTGGATTTGAATTGATTTAGAGGGGGTGAATTTGAGAGGAAAAAAGAGATGAGAATGATGTTGTTTGTATTAAGAAAAAATATTGTGTGATTTAAATTTATTTGAGATGAAAAGTTGTGAAAGTTTTGTATATGATGTGATGGTGTAATAAATTAAAAACATGTTTCAATAAATAAAATTATAATATTAACATTTTATTATTGCAGATAAATGTGATATAAATTTTAATATAAATAGTGAAGATTATGTTAAAATGAAATTGAAGTTGCTATTTTAAATTAAACAAAAAGTTACAATTGAAAAAAATATATATTAAAATGGAAAGGGATTTCTAGGAATAAATTTGAATTACATTATCTCAAAAAATAATTTCTACATTATCATTATAAGTATTGTTTAACATTATGATTGTAACAATTATTAAGTTTTATTATTATAGTTATTATAAAATTAGGTTGTGGGGTGTGAAATTAGAAATTAAGAAGTTATAATTATAACATTGGTTTATACTAATTTTTAATTTAAATGCATGAGTTATAACATTGCACATGAATTATAAAACTTCACAGGCTATTGCACAAAGTAGTATTCAGTTTGTATAATTTAAACATGCAATTGTGGTATACTCTGATGAACGTAGAAATAATTTCTATCTACATACTAAAATATTTTATACCAAAATATGTTAAATAGTGTCCATTGAAAAAAAAACATAGAAAATAGAAAGGCATGTCCTTAAAAGGGTTAAGAATTTTAAAAGGTTACTCACGGTATTTCATGTAATGGGAGGTGTTAGAATTAATTTATGGAGGTGCAAAAGTAAAAATGTAAGAAATTAGGGGAATTATTACAATTGTATATTTTTTAGCCCTCTTCTTATTTAGTCTTCTCACTTTTGCTATGTACACTCGTTTTTTTTTAAATTTAAACTAATTTAAAAAATAAAAAACTTTGTTTATTATAAAATTACTTTTATTTCTTTTGGAGTCATCGACTCTCCTACATTTACACAAACAATACTATTTTTGTGCTTTCACTTTCTCAACTCTCTCAGGTGTGTTTTTTCTATGGGTGATGATTTGAGGGAGATGGAGAGGATTGATTTGGATTTATTAGAAAGTGATATTTATGTTGTCCTTTTTTAAGGATTTGGGGGTGATATTGAAGTGGATTTGAAAGTAATTTTTGTGAAAGTTTGTGAAATATTTGATTGATGTGACTAAAAAAATTAAATTTAATAGAAGAAAATGTAGAATGACCTAATTGTCCTTGGTGTTAAAAAAGTATAATAAAATGATATTTACATAAGTTGTAATTAGTTTCTTATATATTATTATCATAAATAAAAATATTTTAAATATTTATTAATTAAAAAAATAACTAAATTTTTTTTATTTAGAAAATTTAATATTTTAATGTAAAAAAAACATTTCTAACCACACCTGCAATAAAAAGTCAACTCCAAGCTCCTATTAAGTTGAGCTACCTTTCTCATGTTTGATCTTTTTATTCTTCTAGGTTGGATTAGCTTATTTTGGGCTTTTTTGTAGTTTAGGGTCTATTGGAACTCGAATTTGCATAAATGGGTCCGTTAATTTTTTTTATTTGCCAAAATAGTCGTCATCTCCCTGACCGGTTTCTTATTTTTTTTTTTTTAAAAAAGGTGATGTCGTCATGCGGAGGAACGATTTGTTTGAAAGGAAAAAGTGAAGTCGTCCTCACACATGACGACTTCACTTTTCCATTTTTTTTTCATAATAAATGAATTTTGATTATTTTTTAGGGTTTGGAAGAATAATCGGTAAAAAAAAATAGAATAGAAATAAACATTACATTAATATATTTTAACATTGATTAATAATTAAAATACAACAATTAAGTTAGTAGAAAATCATCTATGTCCTCTAGTTCCACATGGAGGTCGTCTGATGGGTCTGGTTGGTCGTGTTGGTAGTTGTTCTTGGTGTGGTTCATCATGATCATCATCTTCAAGTTGATGACTTTGAGAAAATTGGGGATGGTGAACCGTTGTTTGGGGAGTTTGAGAAGGCATTGGCAAAGGATAGAATGACATTGATGACGAAGATCCTAGACAATAGGCGGATGGTGGTGTCATGGTTGAAGTGCCAAACATCTGTGATGGACCAGCACCATAACCTGACTGATGCGGGAAGAAATCGTACGAGGAAGGGACATGTTGGAATTGGGTGTTTGATGGGTTGCCAAACTGAGGTATGAATGTCCAAACATTTGACCGTGACCCATAGACGAGTGCCCAAAAATTTTTTGGGGATGATGTATAAAATCTGGAGAAGACTCGACATGACCAGTGTAGGGTTGTGAAGCAGGTTGAGATGGTTCTTGTGACATATCATACTGTAAAATAAATAGCAAGGTCATTCCCATGAATAAGTACGCATGATAAAGATATGTACGACATTATAGTAAAATTGACCTCATCGTCGGAAGATTCTGGATTTGGAGATATATAGCGGATAGTGTGGTTTATATACCATTGCATGTAAGGTGTTTCATCACGCAAATGGTCGTTTCCGCTAAATGGTGTACCTTGAATGACCCGATTTTGTCGGTCATTCCAAATTGCAATCCAACGGTGATGATGTGTCACCCAATCTCTTTCATTTCTCCCCCTCAAGTCATCCTTGTGGACTTGATCCAGGTTGATCAGGTCAGGCAGGATATTTTGTCTTAAACCAAATTGACGCATGACCCTATCCGCTTGATGAAATTTGACTGTCGCGAAGCAAATTATAGGGACTGTTGCTCTAGCCACTATAGGGATGTCAACCATAATCAACCGACGAACTTCGTTTTGAATGTAAGGCCTCCACAAGAACTGGAAAAAATTTGTAGACATTAGTTTCAAATTTAGAAAAATAAATTTTACTGAACTTAATTATTACCTATCTTGTACGAATTTGATCAAATTTCAAACGAAATTCACTAATTGATAAAGAACCAGCATTTCTCTGATCTACTTGGTTCATCCACCTAAAAAGTGTATGAATTTGAAGTAAGTTAAATTACAAGGCAAGCAGAACAAAAAACAAATAATTGGCAGAAAGTTAGTTTTTACCTTCTGCATACGGGGAAACCATCACATGCAGCCACTTCCTCATCACTTAAAGGGTCAAGTTGTGGAGCTATAAAAGTGATCCTCTCCCAAGCCCAACATTGTAACAAAATCATGCATCCACCAATATTTTCTTGCCTTAGGTGAATGCCATGATCTAGGCCACGATATAAATAGGCCAAAACTGCAGACCCCTAACTATAATTGCTGACTACATTCAAGTCAGCTAGCTTGAGTAGATACATCACATGTACCCTTGCAACAGACGTGTCTGGCATTAAAATGCTTCCAATCAATGTTAGTATGTACTTTATTGCATATTGAGCAATAACATTGTTGTTTGCATTCTATCGGAGTTGTTGGAAAGTACTATTTAACCAAGAAACTCTAATTGAGTTTCCTCTTATCACCGTCGGTGATGGAATTATCCTCAGATGTTCGTGGAACGTCGAGAATATGTCTTCCACGATGGTGGGATCGGTGACCACATCTCCATCTATCGGTAGGCCAAGGAGGACTATCACACCCTCTAATGTCACAATGGTCTCTCCATGTGGGAAATGGAATGTATGAGTTTTTGTCCTCCACCTTTCTAATAAGGAAGTGATTAGAATGTGGTTGACATCCATGTCTGGAATATACAATGCGTGTCCAAGACCAGCATGTTCCATTAAATATTTGACACGCGGATATATTAAATCTTGGTTGTTTAGAATCCAGACTCCAGCTCGTCGTGGTCTAAGAACTCGTTCGTTGCCTTCCCATAAGTCCTTCGTAATATCTTCATGTTGAAGGCGGAGTAGTGACATATCCGAGGGAAGGTGTCGGTTGTTAGCCATGCATAAAAAAAGTGGGTGAAAAGAAATTAGAGTAAGATGAAAATATTAATTATAAACATCATAACTATTGACTAAAATGTGATTTGCAAATTAAAAGTTAAAAAAAATGTAAACCTTGAAAATAGTAGTAATGAAGTTGGTGAAGAAGTGTTTCTGGAAAATGAGAGCAAATTGTAACGAGGTAACCCAAAGAAAGTGAGAGCAAAGTATGTATGGAATGAGCCAATGCATGAAATATATTACTGCATTGGTTGGTTTCCAGTTGCACTCCCTACCCTAAATTATTGTACCCTGCATTCAAATTAACAATGAATGAGGTTCTGAAAGCATCTAAATAATTGCTGAAAAGTTACCGCTTAGTAGACCATTGCATGCAAATTGAACAGGAAGGAATCTCTGCAGTGCACAGTTGGAAGCAAACCCGTGAATGAGCCACGTCCCATGAACGTGAATCAACGACTGAGGAGAGAGAAACCGTGATCAGAGGTACCAGTTTCCAGGCAAAATTGTGCGCACCAGCAACAGTTTCTTTGCAAAACCGAGTGCAATAGCACCGATTTCTGTTTAATGAAATCGTGGGTGCCAGGACCGATTTCTATTAAATGAAACCAAAATCGTCCTCTGCTGGACCGATTTCCCATTAATGTGATAATTAAAGTCGTGGTCATGGTCAGCGGCTTCATTGAAGCAAAGCTATCCGATTTCAGTTCATTTAATATGGGTTCTTCAGACAAATTTAAAGCACACATTCTCATTGATGACGACTTCAGTAAATTAAATGAGGAAGTCGTTGGCATTAATTATGGTTTCAGTAAATTAAATGAGGAAGTCGTTGACATTAATTACGGTTTCATTAAATTAAATGAGGAAGTAGTTGGCATTAATTAAGGTTTTAGTAAATTAGGGTTTCTGATGCATACCCATTTTAAATGTATACTTATGTGAGCAAAGCTATCCGTGCACAACACTTTTTCAGCCATAATTTATATTATTTCTCTTTTAGTGAAATTTTCATACAATGGTTGATCCGTGTACTCAATATCCTGATATTCTTTTTGAGTTTAGTGAAGATGAGATGGATACCATAGGTGAACAAGCTCCAAAATAATTGTCAATACTCATAGTGGGATCAACCTCAACAATATTCACAACCTAGTTCTTGGGCCCAACTGCCAAACCAGTACATAGTCCCTACAATGGCTTGGGGATCATCAAGTCAAAGCGGCTCCTCAAGTCACACTTCCTTTCAAACTTCAATTCCAGCGAGTGAACAACAACTAAATATCGGCATGTGTTTCGACACAAAGGAGTCGACAGTGTCATATATAAAGCAATACCATATTGATAATGGTTTTAGATTTGCGGTTCTTGAGAGCAAATTTGATAAATATATATGTCAATGTATCGACTATAAAAAGGGTTGCCCATGGCGTTTACGGGCTTCTTATAGCAAGCGCAGTTTCAAGTGGGAAATAAGGAAGATTGACGGTTCAAACACATGTTTGTCAACCATGAAACCTGCAGATCATGTCAATCTTGATTCCAACCAAATTGGTTTTATTGTCATGAACTTTGTAAAGGAAAACCCTTCCATACCTATCAAAAGTTTGATAGCCAAAATAAAAAATCATTTCGTATATTCGATTTCATACGACAAAGCTTGGAATGGTAAACAAAAGGCACTTATAATGAACTTCCACGATGGTACCAAGTTGTACAAGAAAGTAACCCCGACACAATAATTCAATGCACATGACCTCCTGTAGTTGTCAATGGTCAACCTGACCCTTCTTGCTATTTTATGGAACGAGTATTTTGGTCTTTTGGACCATACATCAAAGGGTTTAATTATTGCAAACATGTTGTCCAAGTAGATGGGACATTCCTCACAGATAGATATTAAGGGACATTGCTATCAGCGCTCGCTCAAGATGGGTCACGTAATATATTCCCTTTGTCCTTCGCGATAGTGGAAGGAGAAACAAAGGAGGCCTTAATTTGGTTTTTTCAACTCCTAAGGGAGTACATGACACCACAATCAAACCTCTGTTTGATAACAGACAGGGGGAAAGGCATATTGGCAGCACTACAATCTGAAGAAGTGGAATGGGAAGCAAATGGTCTGCAATCAGTATATTGCATACGCCATATTGCTTCAAACTTCAACAAAAAGTTCAAGAATCACGAGTTGAAAAGCCGGTTAAAGAATATGGGTAATAATTTTTTTTTCATTCACCATATTATCTCTTCATCGAAAATGGTATTCATAAATTAAACTAACTAATATAATTGCATTTTAACAGCTTACGAAGTCAAACAACCCTTATTGGATACAAAATTGGCGTCATTGAAATCCCATTCACCCGAAGTGGCAACTTGGATTGATAGGATACGACTACAAAAGTGGACTCAGGCCTACGATGGGGGTAGTAGATTCAGACACATGACAACAAATCTAGCAGAATGTATGAATTCTGTTTTAAAAAGAGCTCGTTCATTACCACCACAACATGGTTTGTTGAGAGAGGGGTTAAGGCAGACTCCATGTTACGAGCAGACCACCAGTATCCCAAAGAAATTAATGCTATTATTAGAAAAAATCAACAACAAGCGGGAATGTGTCAAGTTCGTCGATACTCAAGAGACAATAATGAATTTGAAGTTCAAGAGATATTTTCTCCACATGATCACTGCCTACCAGTGTCTTTTACGGTTAGATTAAATGATTGGTGGTGTGATTGTGGTCACTTTCAAGCTCTTCGACTGCCTTGTCATCACGTAATAGTTGTGTGCTCTTTCTCCCATGTAAATTTAACCTTATATATCCATCCGGTTTATAGCCTCTACAACATCAACAAAGCATATGAAATACAATTTCATCCGGTTAAGAATAAAGAATATTGGTCCACATACACCAGACCAAATTTCATTCCAGATCCAAACATGCGCCGCAGGATATGGGGAAGACCACCAACTAATAGAATCCATAATGAAATGGATCAACCAAATCCCAACAGACGAAGTAAATGTTCATACTGTAGGAATGAAGGACATGATAGAGGAAATTGTCTTGTCGTCAATAATTTATTGTTTTATCCAATTTTAGTTTATTTTTATTATGTAATTTTATATTATCTAATCTATTTTATTAAGTTAATTTATTGTAGGAATAAAAATAATTACAAATACAATCGATATAATTTTTATATCTAACAAAATTTGAAAAAAAATAAAAATTCAAAAAATATTGATAACTGATAAGTTTTAAAAAAAAAGACAAATAACGAAAACTGAAAAATTATAAAAAAGTTAATCAAAACTGAAAAATAAAAAATAAGCAAAATCATTAAATTAAAAAAAAGAAAAAAAATCATAAATATTTAAAAAATAAAATAAGGAAAAAAAATAACAAATAGTTAAAACTGAAAAACTGAAAAGTTAAAAAAAAATGAAAAGTGAAGTCGTCATGTTACAGGACGACTTCACTTTTTTATTAAATAGAAGTCGTTACTTGACGCAACGACATTATTTTTAGAAAGAAAAAAAAAGCGAAATCGGCCTGGGGGAGGACGACTTCACCCCGGAAGTCGTCCTCTCCCATAACGACTTGACCCAATTTTATAAAAAAAATCAACGGACCCCATTTTACAATTTTCTGGTCAAAGGGACCCTAAAATACAAAAAAGCCGCTTATTTTGTATTTGGAAGTGCTTATAATCAATGTGCTGCAAAGATGCCTCTGGCTGGAAAGCGGTTTTTTTTTTTTTGTCAATGTGAAGGAAAACCAACAAGTTGTTGGCAAAAGCAATACAAGTCTAAATGCTGAAGCAAGATTTTTGATGATGATAAAAGAAGCCTGAAAGCCATTTGGAAGATAATATGAAGACTACATGTTATTATGTTTAAAGCTATCTTGTAAAATGTAATTAGATTAAGTTAGAAGCAGTATTGTACAAGAAAATTCTAGTATTTCTCGAAATATCAAAATGATAATCGATTATC
>Ga0209589_1000771_pt1 | contig 47827 bp, 21 predicted proteins | sample CowpeawhiteBW_FD_187525 | JGI IMG/M metagenome (GOLD analysis project Ga0209589, IMG submission 187525) | Root nodule microbial communities of legume samples collected from California USA - Cow pea white BW (SPAdes) (version 2) | ecosystem: Host-associated > Plants > Roots > Nodule | place: USA...
TTTTTTCTTTTTTTCTTTTTTTTTTTTTTTTTTTTTTTTTTTCTTTTGAGTCTTTTGGTTGCAGTAATTTGGTTCGGGCTTTCTAATAAGTTGTATAATTAATCTTTGGATTTCAGAGACTTGGGCAACTCAAACGTTTCAGGGACCCTGGGCCCAGAACTTGGCCAGCTACAGCATCTTCAGTACTTGTATGGTCTTCTTCCCTTGCCTGTGTTACAGCTCAGAAACAGTGTGATTATTTCAGAAACTAACTCCTGTTTGATCTGTTGTTTGATTTGAAATGCCATCTGACATTTTTCAAACAGTGCAATTCAACAAGATGAACTTTGGATTTTATTTTGTGCCAGTTTACATTGGTTTTGTCCCAGGCTAGAGTTAGGAGAGTACCAAATTATGGACTATTCCTACAATTTAATTTAATGGCGTCTTGCACATGTTTGCAGATTATTTGTAGAAAATAACCACTTCAATGCCTAATTTCTCTCTAGGAATTGATAAAAATCAAACCATTGCTTCTTTAAGCTAAGTTGAACCAAACACATGCAGGGGCAACTAGGTTATATTTTTGCTTAACCAAATACGCATTCAAAATGCTTTTTTTTTTTTTTTGTGGGGTGGAGGTTAGTTTTGCAAGAAACGGATGAGAGATTTTGAAATTCTTGTTTGCAGGGAACTCTACAGAAATGACTTAACAGGAAAGATTCCTGAGGAACTTGGTAACTTGAAGTCACTAATCAGCATGGATTTGTATGATAACAAGTTGGAGGGGAAGATTCCAAAGTCCTTTGGAAAGTTGAAGTCACTTAAATTCCTGTAAGCGAGTTTATGTTGATTTGCCAAAATCTTGTTGACCTTTTGTTCTTGATTTTTGTTTTCACTGATGCATAAATTGCTGCCTGTTTTACTAACCCATTTTTGCTTTGATGAATTAGGCGGATAAACAGCAACAAGTTAACAGGATCCATCCCAAGAGAACTCACTCATCTCACTGATCTCAAAATCCTGTGAGTTTTCTTTTCATATTGTTTTCTGTTCTTGTTCTTTTATTTACTTCTCTGATTAGTTTTATCAGCTAATTTCGAACCTCAATTTTTGCAGTGATGTTTCTAATAACAACCTATGTGGAACAATACCAGTAGAGGGCAATTTTGAATCTTTCCCAATGGAAAGGTATACCAACTCTATTTCATTGTCATACCATATTCTTAACAAGTGCCTTAACAATTCAAACATGTTTTTGACAAACAGACAAGATTTATCATTTAGAACTGACAACACATTTTCTTGCACCAAGCATGTAAAACGTCAATACCAAGACGCATAATTAGTGTCATTTTTCTGTTAGAAACTTGGATTCAAACACGAAAAACCAGAAATCATCAAGTGCTAGCTTTCTTGCACTTCATTTGTATAATTTTATCCTAACGATTTCAACACTAATCTAATTGATTTAGTATTTACGAAATGTTTCTCCTTGTTTCAGTTTTGAAAACAACAGGTTTAGTGGTCCTGAACTGAAAGGACTTGTTCCATATGATTTTGGATGCTGAAGAAAGATATAAGTTGCAACAAAGAGGCTTACTTTACTTAAGGAGGGAGTATCAGAAAAGGGAAAGGATGGTGTTAATTGCCCATCAAAATTTCCTCACCATTTTTACACTATAAGATGGGAAAAAGTTGAAATCTGTGTTTTTCTTATTTTGTTATATAGGAAGAAGTGATTTAAGAATGTTCTGAAAAACAATTGTGTGTAAATAACATTGTTAATGATGTATGTTTGACCTGAATATGAATCTAAAAGTGTCAGGCTTGTATGTCGATCTATCTAATAACATCTTTCCATGGCTTTATGGCATAATTTTGCAGTAAGATATGTATAATAAGTGAAACTAAAATACCTCTCACAGTCACGCTAGAAAGATTCTTTACTTTTTTTATGAAGAAACTCGTGAAGATTCTTAACCATACAAAACATTCAAAAATTAAATCAATCTTTAGTTAAAGTATTTTAGATCTACTAAAGTTTTGATGAGGGCATATTCCAAAATGGTTAAGTTCTCTGATAAAATCTATTAATAGTTTCTGAGCACTCAGGACACAGAATACATTGCAAATAAAGACTCAATTGTAATAAATCAAAGAAAATAACTCTATCTAATCCAACTTTCAAATGATAGTAGTATAAATCAAAATCAAAATCAAAAGTACAGCAATTTACACGTAGTATAAGTAACAATATTACACAGCTTTTAAAATAAATTACTTGTTTAACATTTAAAAATTTAAGATTTCTGTATCTGCATTTTGAGAGAGGAAATAAAGCTATAAAAGTGACTATCTGCTTTGGATTGCAACTATGACTCTGCATTGCCTTTGTGAGAAATGAAAACAAAGAAAGTTGTGCATTGTTTTAGAAGAAAGAAAACTAAAACAAAAAAGTGATTACTTATTTTGAACTGTGTGTGAGACGATCTGCATTTTGTCTTTGAATCAGTGTGTATGAACAATTTGATACTATATTCATTCATAATTATACAGTAAAAGGAGAATCCTAATTATTTTAGTTTTAGTAAAATAATACTAACAATTCTATGAAATTTGAGAAAAAGAAAAATTCAAAGTACTACTAGAGTTACTGCTTTAAATGTTGTTTGTTATCTATAAGGTGGCAACGATATATTATTGTTACAATGGTATAAGATTATTGCAATGAGTGTGATTAAGGTAAGAAAGCTATTGAACTTGTCTTGAGTGGAACAAATCAATCCATCTTAGAAAATGGGTTACAAAACATTAACCACTCCAATCAAACTTACATTTTACATGGACCAAAATTTTACAGTGATTCAGAATGATCAAAACCAAATTTTAAAAGAAAAACTATTCTTAAATCAATGACATTCTTATCTAAATGAAAAAAAAAATACTGTAATAAGTTATTAATTTGGAACAATCTTTATGTAATAAATTATTAATTTTTATATTAAAAAACTCAATTGCAATAAAAATGACTGACATCATAAATGAACAAGATTTTGATCAGTTAATAATTTGTGGCGTATTAGGTATTGCTAGCTTTCTTAAAAAGGAGAAAGGATGGCCACAAACTATAGTTAATCATGTAAATTAATTTAGGGATTATGGTGAGATAATTTGAAATTATTTAAAATGTAAGCCCGATATTATCATATTTAAAATTGGTATGAGAAGATTGTTTCGTGTACGCACACAGTTTTTTCTTGAAACTACAAGATTGAATTTTTCAACTTTGAAAACACTATAATTCAAAAACAATTTTTCATGGAACGCTGGCGACAACGTGTTAGGTTAAACATATACGTGTCATCAAAAGAAACTGCATGTTACATGCGTGGCAACAAAACTATCATACCAACCTGAACCCCATTTTTTTTTTCATTTTTTAAGTAAACAAATTAAAATTTAGAAGCTTTATTCAACAAGGAATTCAAACGATTAATACCTGATAACATTATAAAATTAACACCTGGAGTCAAAATTCCAAAACATCATCTCATAACAAACATCATTTTTAATACCCTTAACTTACTTTGACTACTATAATTTTAGAATTTGTAATTTTAAAATTTTATAAAATTTTGATGACCTGATGTTTCGATTTTTTTTTTAAATAAAATAATTTAATCGACTGTTAATATGTTATTAATTGTTAGCGGAAATATGTAACTGAAAAAGTTAAAAGACTGACTTTCTAATTAAAATTTTCAGAAAAAAATAAATAAATAAAAGTATACTGTTCTAAATTTTTTAATGACTAAAAGGTGGATTTAATTCTTTTTAATGTTAGTAAATCAATTATAATTTTTTAATTAAATTAATTAATTATATCTTATTTTTTAAATAAAACTTTTATTTTAAAATAGCTAGATCAAATGCATGAATTCATGAACTAAAATTAAGTCAATTTCAGTAATTATTAATTTTTAAATACTTTAATAGAAATTTTGATACTATATATGATTAATAAGATAATAAGAAGGCGGAAGAAAAAAATAATAATTTTTTGAGTTTTTATTTTTCTTTTAAAAAAAAGGAAAGAAACCCTGTAATAGGAACAGACTCAGGTGGTTGAAGAGCTCTTGTTAGCCTTTGCATGTGCATTGAACAAGTTGGGGTTTAAAGCTCCCCAACCCTTTTTCCTTTTCTGACTTCTGAAACATACACACACACACCACAAAATTCCCATGAATTGGGATGTTTGACAACTGAAACTTAAATTTTCATCAGATAAAGATTCAACCTTTATTTGTTGAAGGCTACTCCAAACCCTCAAGCCCGAAACTTCAGATAAAAAAAATGAGCAGTGCTTTTCGAATGAACTCTACAAAGATTTCGCATGTCATGGGAATACAGAGGCACTTCATGTTGGTGAACCATGTCGTTCATCCAGTCAAAACCTCTTCTTTTCTCTTTAACAAAGTGCATTCTAAACCTTTTATTCGATTGCCACATTTCATCAGAAAACCCAGAGAATATGAAACTTCTCTGTCCTTGTTCTCTTCATCTTTCTGCTCTTCTTCCTCTTCTTCATCTGCTGTTGCAGCTTCCCTCTCCAAGGTTGGCTTTGTAAGTTGGTATTTGGGGATGATCAAGTCGTGGCCAATTTTGACAAAAAGTGTTACTTCCTCACTTATTTATATCGGTGCTGATTTATCCTCCCAGGTCTACTGATCTCCTTTATTCAATCTCTTTTGTTATGATAAGATTGGTAACTAAAAAGGAAGAGAGAATGCATTTGTTTGTGTTTGAAAAATTAACAGTTTTGTGTTGGGGTCATGGTTGTTGATTTGTTGCCCTATACTTGTAAAAATTTTAGGGTTTGTAATGCAATTTCTGACATTGCCGAGCATAATGCTGTTGTCAATTCAAGTAGACTGAAGTGGTCTTATATTATCTTAATAATGCAGGAACCTAGCAAGAACTCCTTAATTTTAGAACTAATAATTATGATCCTGTTAGTTCCTGATTTTTCTTGTTCTATCTTTCCCGGCCCCAACTCTTGTAAATATTTCATTATTTGGACATGGAGTGTGAAATGAAAGATGAGAGAACTATAAAAGTATAAAACTGTAGGAATGTTGTGTAACGTAGTACCATGATCACAGTGTATTGTTCTGTTTCTCCATGATTTTTATTGTTGCCCTCCCTGGTACACACTTGGTTTGGGGTGTCACTCTGCCATGAGATGCTTTGGATGTTACTAAATTTTTAGCAATATAATTTTTTTGTTTTTCCTACAGTCTCCTCAAGGTAGTGTTTTTTTTTTTTTTTTTTTTTTTTTCCATTTCAGCATATAGATTCTAATACTCATGGGATTAAGTATAGCAGATAAGGGTCGATACCTTGCTTTAGTGTTTGACTATGCCTTGACTAAGACTGCTTCATGGAGGATACTTGTGGGAAACCTGAGATAAAAGTTGCTGTACTATCTATTTTTGTTATAAGCGTTTGGACAGTACATGAAGGGAAAAGGTTCTTTTTGTTTTCTCATTCACCTAGCAGTGCACTGGATGCAGAGAATATGGCTTGTGTTTTCTCTTGATAGATAGTGCTTTGTTTGTTGATTTGTTGCCACTCACTTTGTATCACCATCACATCATTCTCGGTCATGTAAAGTTCAATGATTTTTCACATTAATCTAGTTTGGGGCATCCTTGAGTGCACTGCACAATCACGAAAGATCTTTTTCCCATATTTTTCTTCTGACCATTTTTCTCTGAATAGAATCTATAAGTAGGAACATAACCTCTAATGAAATGGAGTATGTTTTGAAATTGTTATTAATTTGTACTTTTAATTGGTAAAAAAAAATTAATGATGAGAAGGGAGCAACAACTATACTCAAATCATTAAAAGATTCATATCTATAACCTGAAATCATTAAAATATACTCTTACATGTTTTGAATGTGTTGATGATATGTGATCTTCAAAATACATACATTTCATTGTTCCTATGCAATGTGGTAAAAGCTTTTGCTGCTCACTTAGTCTGAAGCTATATGGTTAACGATTTTTATAAGCCTCAAGGCTGACTCTATTAAATTCTTACAATACTTATATTGGTTCACATTCTTGTGCAGACTTGAGACCTTTTTTACTCTGTTGAATAGACATTTTCAACTCATTAAGTGACTTAGTTTGTTTTAACTTGTTTGGTTTAACTTGCACACTTCATGCACATTGGCTCATTGTGTTCTTCATGCTCATTGTGTTGTCCAACATACTCATGGTATTTATTTTGTTATTGGTTTAGACTATTGTGCGCGAACCTTCGGAAGCTTTTGATTTTATGAGGACTTCACGCATGGCAGGATATGGGATGATCGTTTTAGGACCATCCCTGCATTTCTGGTACAATTTTGTGTCAAAGCTTTTCCCAAGGAGGGATATTTTCTCTACATTGAAGAAAATGGTCATCGGTCAGACAATTTATGGACCTGCCATGACTGTTATTTTCTTGTCCTTGAATGCACATTTGCAGGGTATGTTCAATTCTCTTACCATAATATTTATCATGTAGTTTCCTTTTATACATGTTTTTCTTTTACTGGCCTTTTAATTTGCAAGGGTGGGGGGAAGGGTAATGTTCGGGAACTGAATAACGTATTTTAAATCCAAAAAGATTGGACAAGACAACTAGAGCTGTCATCTGGCTATTTTATGGTCTATGCTTTTTTTGAATCCTTAAGTTCATATTGTTACTTCTAAAACGCTATAAAATACTCATAAACTTACAATTTTAAAATGGCACTGCATTGTTGTGGGTCCAGTAGCTTATTTCTTTTCAAAATATTCAATATCATGGCATTTTGTTCTTCTTCCAAAATATAAGCTGGCTTTCAAGATGCAGAGGATATGTCTTGTACATGCACTTTGATTAATGTTGTGTTGCAAAGTGTCAATGTGCTGTTATTGAATTGCACTTTACCTTGCATGTGTTTTTTCTAGCGTGTATTTTGTGTTTACCAATATGTCCAATTTCATGCATCGGTTGGTTGTTCTTGTTTGTGTATTGAACAACAAATATGAAAGAAAGAGTCTCTGCTTATAAATGAGCGAGGGAAGAGATCCAAAGGAAAGGAAAAGAAGACATGGAGAAATAAGGGAAGTTATTTCCCATTGTTGATTATGATATCTTTAATTTGAATTTGATGGCTTTATCTGTTTACAAGAAGTGTACAGTGTACAGTAATAAATTATTCCATTTGGCTTCCTTCGAACCAAACAATATGTTCACGGAGTCCAAAATTTGTGCTCAAAATGAAGTTGTGTGTTGAGACTCAACCGTTTCATATTTGATTTTCTGCCAAAGTGGTTATGAAGTGTTACACTGTTTCTCTTGTTATGAAGTGTTAAATGTTTCTCTTGGTTGCCAGGTGAAACAGGGTCAGAGATAGTTGCACGCTTAAAACGCGATTTTCTTTCAACGATGCTGGGTGCGATTATGTATTGGCCTATATGTGATTTTATTACCTTCAAGTTCATTCCTGTCAATTTACAGGTACCTGTTTATTATTAGCATGCCAGTAAACTAAGTTTGGCAGCCAAAAAAATCATTTTGTTCTTTCTGTTATTGACTCTGCATTATTTATATTGGCAGCCATTGATCACCAATTCATTCTCGTACTTGTGGACTGTTTATATGACGTATATGGCAAGCCTAGAGAAAGCAGCGTGATCACCATCAACACTGTCAATCGTTGTTCCACTGTTCAGCCTGGAAGCTGCGGGATACAGACTGCACTATTTCTGATCTCAGATTTTCCCTCTCTGTGCTACTAACCAATATACTCGGTTGTGTAACTGCAGACCTTTTTTTTTTTCTTTCTCGAAATGAATTTTGGAATCATTTGCATTTCCTTTCTGAGTAACTCTTTATTCTTACGAGTAACATACACGTGGTCACTTGAACAAGAAAGGACTCTATATTTCCGCATAGCAAACACCCTGTTCAAAATCCAAATTATTCTTTTACGAACCGTTAAGTCGATTAAAAAACTGATGAAATAAAAAAAAAAAAAACGTTTCTTGCAATTTTGGTTATGTTTCAGTTATTGTTGTGAAGACCGAACTATAAGCTAAATTGAATTGCTCATTGCCGATCCACAAAAAACAAGTGAACTGCGCATTAGTTACTTTGATTTTACTTGATGAATGTTAACATTATATGATATTATTTTAAACTTTAAGATAGTATGTTGTTCATAATATATTTTTATGAGGTCTGTAATATGTGCCTTTTGTTTTTCAATTGGGAATGGGTATTAAACTAATTTACATCATTCACTGTAATTGAAATGCACAATTTACTTCTATGTTCTAAAAAGGGTGTATCAGTATTGCAAGAGAATAATGATCGCAAAGGGTAGTTGGTGCACACAATACTTTTAGCTAGAATATTGCACTTATGCATAGTGAAACAGTAGAGGTCTTAGCTACACGAAAATCTTTGTAGCGCTCCTTCTCCACTGAACATTGGGTGAGTTGTACCATTGGGGTTAGGGGTTTCATGGACAACCTAAAAGCTCAACTGCTTGCCAATCCTAAAAGCTGAACTACTTGCCATATTATAAGCCTAAGGTTTGCGTGGGAACGACCTCACAAGCTGAACCAAATTCCTTACATTAAAAATAGGATGGATTCTTGACTACTGTTCTATTATAGCATCTATTTAAGAAGTCCATTGACATTTGTTCGAAATTAAAGACTATAGCACGTTTGTCGCAGTGATCCAAAATCAATTCCAAAACTTGTGGTCAAATACAGACGACCAGCCATGGGTGAGGTTTAGAACTCAGAATGCCACACTGTTATATTTCAATGAAGAATTGTGAACTAAAAACAAGTACAACAGAGGAGAAATGAAGAGAGAAACAAGAATAAGAACGGGATACCACGAAGAATGGTGACCCTCTTGAAAGTATGAAACAATGAACTTCTTAACCCTATCTAGAAGTTCACATATTTTCTGTATTAACATGACTCACTCCCTACCAATCAGCAATCTTTAAATCTAAGATCCTGTTGTTTATTGTTTTGGTAAATTGTGGAGAATCAGGAAAACACAAAAATCCAAATTTAAGTCAGCTAAAGTAAACGCTTCCGCATTCCAAGCCTTCAGCAATTACCAACTCTGCCTTTTAGATTTCAACTAGCAGTAAATATATAACCTACAGTAACATAGCCGGATTCAATCTTCAGATGCACGTATGCAAATCTTCTCAAGTTGTATGGGCCAATCTGGTCCAAGAACTTGAGGATTTAATTCCATTGCAAGGCGAAAATCTAAAAGAGATGCACCCGCAGATCCAGTTGCTTTTTGCATGCATCTTCCAGGTAGCAAAACATTTGAACCGGTCGCCATCTGCCTGTTTTGCTGTCTTAGGTTCTCATTTCCACATCTTGGCCCACCTAAATCCATAAAGGATTCAATCAGCCTCTTCAGGTATGAATCCAGTGCATTATTCAATAGATTTACACAATCTACTGTCGTAGTCAAACCCTCCTTCTCCAACTTTTGCTCCAGACGACTCCTCAAAGATCTGGTGTCAGGGAGATCTCCATTGGTGTGACAGGTCTCTGGATAACCTTTGCTACATAATGAAACATTAGAATGACGTCTTCCACCACGAACAAAATTCATCGATATACCAAGAGGAGCTGTAACAGGGCTTCTACTTTGAACACTGGGGCTTCCAGCCATCTGTTCAACCTCCTCTCCTTCTTCAACGGAAATTGGAGGTCTACTGCCAAGGGAATTCAGTTCTGTCGCACTCTGCTGCTCCAGTGTTTTACATACAAATTCATCAGACGCAAGACCAAATTGGGGTTTTCCTAAGGGCCCCAAAGCATTTGGGCGGCCCTTGGACCTTCTGTCTCGAGCAGCTGAAGGGCCAATCCTCCGCAACGAAGGAGGAAACGCATCCCCAAACAACGATTGGATAGAGCCTCTCTGCAACCCATTTGAATCTTTTACACTAAATGCACTCCCTGTTTTTGCAGAGCCTCTAACTGGTGGGACTTTAGCCAGACACGCATTCTTCAATATCGCTCTAATTAGTCGATTGTGAAGAGGGATATTTTCCCTCCCAATTATCACGATGCAAATTTTGTCAAACTCTGACTTGCTTATCTTTGAACTCAGTAATCTCCGAAGCTGATCAAAATACTTGTCAGCTCTCTGATGACCAACCTTCCTAACAATCAGAGCTTTCAGCTCCAATGTGTCAATTCGAGAATAGCTTCGTTTCGGTATCGTCATTGCAATATTCTTCTCCCAATCACTGCCAATCACTGCGTCAAACTATGATCGTAATCTCATATGCTCCAGCAAATCCAAAACAAACGCTTCCTAAACCCTAGTCCTCCAAAAATATCCCAATCTGCAATTAATAAAGTTTTCAATCAGAAACCATAATGAATTCAACTATTCCCCAATTAGAATAGCAAATCAGATAAGAATTGCTGAGAGGGACCGCATGCTTTTGGGGAAAATTGAAAATTGAATGAATTCAATAAATACAAGCACAATTATCAAAGAAGAAAAGAAACCCTTGCACGATTCTGAAGAAAGTTGGGAAAATCAATGAAGTTAGAAGAAAAAAGTATTCTTACTGTAATGGGCGGCCGGCGGTGGGAATTGACTACGGATAAACCTTTGCGCTCGGCACAATTGATATTGTAGTGGCGTGTGCTCCTTCCGATCCGGTGGTTCGGAACATGAGAGAGACCAAACCCTAAACGGAAATTGATATTAGAATAGAAGAGATGTGTTTCTCAGAACCCAACCCTTTGCTGCTCTTTGTGGTTAAGTTCGTCGTTCTTTCCCATATATGCAAAATTGAGGAAAATTAAAAGAAAAAATTATGGCTCCTAAAGAATATACATTCTTCTAATCACTCTTTCACTTAGTCCATGTCCATCTCACTACTTACATGTCTTATTGTGAACAAACAAAAGTTCATAATCTACAATCTAATGTAATATAAAAAATAAGAAATACTATAAAATTTCCTTTTTTTATTATCTATGTATATTTTGTTGATAAATAGTTTAATTATGATATTTAATCATTTAACATTATTGATTTATACTCATGTTCATTTTGTTGTTATATTTTTTTACTGAGTTAATTTACTGCTTTGTTTTGTTTTTAAGGGAACATATTATACTTTTCCTTTCATTTTTTAAACGGCCTTATTTTTACAAATAATATAAATTTATTTTTTACTCATTTGTTTTTTTATAAAAATGTATATTACTTTTATTTTTCATTTCTTAAGATACTATTATTTAAAAATAATATATTTACTATTTTACCCAATTATTTTTTTAGAAACATATTATACTATTACTTTTTAATTCTTAAAGTTTAATATTTAATACACTATAAATATAAATAATATTTACTCATACTTTTTCTTTTAAATAAATTATATTGAATATTTTAATTTAAAAAATAATAGTAAATATAAATGAAAACGAGCAATTAAATTTCGATATTTAAACAAAATGAAACAAATTTAGAACTATTTTTAACATTACAACATTTTGTATACCAAAATAGTGATTTATTCATATAATTATCAATTTATTTACTTGTTTTGAATAATATTTTTTTTATCTATCACCTTAATTTCCTCTACAACTTGATTACTACATAAAGTTGAAATTCTTTTGTTAATCAATGTAGTTGACTACTATAAAAAATATAATTTCTTGCAACAAATTTCTTTAAAATGATAAATTGAAAATATACACTATAACTATGATATGCAAATGCCAAAAAGAGATGATTTTTAAAATAAATAAATAAATAGTTTTTTAATATGTGATTTTGTATACACATTTTAACCATTCTTACAAATTTATTTTTAAAGTATTTTCAAAATACTTACTATATTAAACAATGACTTATATTTAAAATATTAATTGTTTTCTATATTTTTTTTTATTTTTAATTTTATCATTCTATCATTTCTAATTGTTTGGGCATTTAATTATTTACAAATTTATATTTTACTTCTATTTTTAAAAAATAATATATATTAATAATAAAAATTATTTACATAGTATAAAAACACACTATCATGTAATAATTTCGTATAAAAAATATCAATAAAAAATTATATTCATCATTTCTATATTAAATTATAATATAATTGTTTTTATCGTGGAACATTTTTTATATTTTTAGTATGTAAAAGTTAAATTGACATTATTTAATAAAAAAATTAGAATTAATCATATGCTTGTAGTACTCCGTATAGGTTTTCAATAATAATATTTGTAATAAAATAAATTAAGATATTATACTTCTTAATATCATAATTCTTAAACTATATAGTTGTAACAATAAAAAAAAACATGCATTTTAATATTATAAAATTTGTTTTATATTATTTGAATCTATTTTTTACTATTTTGAATGTCAAAAATGTAATAATAAGAGTAGGACAAAAAATAAAAATAAAAGTTAACAAATTAAGTTCCTAAGATATACCTCTGATATATTTATACTTATATTGTTATTAAATGAATCTAAAAACAAACATTAAACATTAGTTCATTATACGAGTATGACAATTCACATGAATATAATAAAAAATATGACAAGTCTAATAATTACATTAAACAAGTTTATCCAAATATCGGTTAAATGAGTATAACAGACAATTTTAGAAGAATATAAAATTACACATTAAATAAGTTTTTTTCTATATTAATTAGATGGGTATATAAAAATATTAGATGAATCCTTCTGTATATTAAATTGTGTTTAATAATTACTCTTTCTTTTGTTAATGAAAAAAAATTGATATTATACTTAGTACATTAACATAAAGTGAGAGGGGTGATAATGTTACTTTTATCATTATTATTAGTCATTTCATATGTACAAAATAATTTATTTTTTAATTTTGTAATTAGGTTAAGTCAAACAGGAGAGGAGTTCATGAAAGTGCAAAAGAATTGTGAAAGATGGAAATCGTAAAAGATAGCATATGAAAATTGTAATAAATATGAATATATAAATTTTCTTTAGAGAGCACAAAATAATATAGGAAATCACCTTTTCCCAATTTCAGATATTGTAGTATAACTAAATCATACCATAAGATTATGATTATACCGTATTTATAACAAAAAGCTAAATAACACAAGTAAAAATTCATAAAATAATCAAAGGAATTACACAGGAAGTTAAATTAATTTTTTAATTATTTATCCATATGAAAATATTTGATTTTGTGAAATATTTTAAATAATAAATAAAATTTGTAAAAAATATTAAACGAAATATTAATTAAATTCTTTTCATATGTCATAAAAATAATTTTTCTTAAACCATATATTTTTTAATTACAACTTATATTTTATTATTACTTATTCGTAATACCCATTAATTTTAGGTTTATATATATATATATATATATATATATATATATATATATATATATATATATATATACTTTGTGTGAAGCATATTATTTCAAAAAATATGTTGTTTTCATATTTTTTCATGAATTACTGATTATTGATTATCCTTAGCCTTAGTAATATTTCTAGAGAAGTGATTAATCAAATTAAATGAACTCAAATCCAAAATAACATTCTATACATTCTAATTTTTAGAAAGAAAAGATAGTGTCATTACTGAATTTTCATAGGCCCAGTAAAGTTAATAAAAGGCCCACAAAATTACAACATGAAGAGGGTTGGGCTAAAATTTCGCCCAATTGATATTTGACCCTAACAAAACCCTAATTTCAGTGTTTGTCTATAAATTGATATCTGCAGATAGAGCTAAGGCTTCTCTTGCATATTCATAAGGGATCGCGTTCTAGTATTGAAAGTTCTTCCGCGGCGCCGCAATGGGACACTCCAACGTTTGGAACTCTCACCCCAAAAACTATGGTCCTGGTTCTCGTACTTGGTATGTAACTGTTTCACTCCCATTTTGAGGCCTTGCTTTTTAATCTTAATGTTTGTTTTTGTTCTCAAATATATATAACCTTTTAGTCGTTGTCATTCCTGTTTTTCGTTTTTTCCCTGGGTTTAGATTGTATAATCGCACATGTTAAGTCTGACGAATCATTCCTGGGTTTAGATTGTATAATCACATGTTAAGTCCGATGAATCATGCTATGCATCGAAATCGCATTTTTCTTAGTTTCTTTGTTTCATTAATTTTAATTTTAATTGGTTACATTTTCAGAATTTATTTTTGATGTCGAGTATTTTGTTGCACCGTGTAAGTTTAGTGATGATTTCATACATGGTAGGTGGGTTCGACTGATTACATCAAGGGTTTCCTTTGGCTTTAATTGGTTTTTCATTTTGCTGTGATTGTAGGCTACATTCATATTTTGAATGCAATCATGTGATGGTTTGATACATGTATTATACCTACCTAGCTGCATATGATTTTATATGCTAATACTATTATATTGCCACTGAATGAATATTCGAACTTTACACTGTTAGGTTTTAGTTTGGTTTAGATGCGTTTGGTTTATTTGATGTTGTTTGTTGCATGTACTTTTATGCAGTTCAATTGTTTAAACGAGCATTACTTATTGTTGTTTTCTCTTGCAGCCGTGTGTGTGGAAACCCACATGGATTGATCAGGAAGTATGGCCTTATGTGCTGCAGGCAGTGCTTCCGTAGCAATGCCAAGGAGATTGGCTTCATCAAGGTATCTGTTCCTGCTAATTCAATGTGATATGTGTCAATTTCTTACATGCTTCTTGATAGGTTGATTTGATTTGTGTCATGTAGCTGTCTTGCCATTTGTCCTAATTACCCTTTTTGTTGTTGTTGCAGTATCGCTAAGGAGCTTCTGTCACCTCCCTACCGATGTTATTTTCTGGCCCTAGGATATGCTGAGGATGTTATGTTGGAAGAAACTTGAGACTCTTTTTCTAATTAATTATCAGACTTAATTCTGTGGATCTAAGAATACTTTTAAATATATTGTTTTGAAGTATTGACTTATATGAGTGATCCTTTATTCATTCTGCATCATATTCATGAGTATCATACGATAATAGTTTAGTTTTAGTTTTGAATCAACTATCAAACACATGGTTTGCAAGAGCTGATTGTTTCTAAATGTCGAGATGATAGACAGATAAATAGTGTTATGCGATATTGTCCTTGAAGCTGCAATCGGTTATTTTTTACGGACTCCTAATTAATTGTCTTGGTATCGTGTTTAGACGACATATTTCAAAGGAATAAACGGGAAAGGAACTGATAAACGACTTTTATTGTTTGTTTAAGTGAATATTCTTCTACATGTAACAGAGGAAGAGTTAAGTATGTTAAGTTTGGAAATTCAGCTTAACACGTTTGGGAAATTTACGATTACATTGGTTGTCGGTTAGTACTGGCCTTTCTGCATAATGTTATATCAGCTAATTTGTGGCATAAGATGAAAGACGAATATGGAAATGTGGGGTGTCTAGTTTTCCTGTTTTTTGTTTTCTTCGCAAGTTAAATTGGATTAAAACTCGTCCTGAATACAATTCGTATGTACTAATCTCATCGAAATAAACAAGTTATTGATAATGAATGGAATTGAATTGGACATGGGTGGAAAAAATGATACGAACTGGTTTTATGTTAATCTGGCGCCGTAGGTTTAATGATCTTGTTGGCTTCATAGGGTGCGACCCACAGACAGGCATAGAGAGTGAAAGCGCATAAACGATCAAGTGACCTGCTTTATAAGTTGTACCAACTACTAAATGCAGAGTTCCAATTTCCTTCTTCTTGAAGGCAACTCAGCATCTTACTTTCTTGTATTATTCTTCTTTTCATGCATGATGACCACACCTGCCATTCTTCAATATTTTTTCATTTCTGCTTTTCCACCTTATCCATCTCCATCATAACTTTTACTGTGCAGGCACCCAACATCTCCAATCATCACTACGTTGTAACTAAAATCAATAGAACAGTTGATTACTCAGGTTTAATAAATCTCCACTACCGTAATAGCTTAAAAGCAGAAGTATGGAAATTATATAATGTTGCAGTGCAAGTATTTCAATATGAAGTATTTGTTAATTTGTTAACAACTTCAGGTTTTGATGGAAACCTGCAACTATAAAAAAAATTGCAAAGGATAAGGATTCGTTAAGGTAGAGTGATCCATAAAAGACAAGACTGGCATGATCAGTACTTTTTTATTGGTAAGATGTTGCAAAAGAGAAAAGGTGCGGTGAAGTGATTAAATCTATAGAAACAAATGGTACATCTACTACACTAAAATTTTACACTAACTATTCTAAAGGTAAATATCATGTCAATAATTTCAAGTGAATATCTATAATATACAGAAATTACTCAAATGTGAACAGAGCATAGTGGTCCTTATAATAACTAACATAAGGGAACAAAAGAAATACTTTCCACTCTGCGAATCACCTAATTCGGGAACATGGAGAGTTAGTTCTAAAGCTGTGCAGAGGGTCCACTCCTAACCAACTTATTGCATCACCACAAAATGTTTGAAAGGAAGATCTTATCCTCAAAATGAGTTCTACTACGTATGATGCTGTGTCACGGTTTTCAGACATAGTTTAAGGATGAGTTAGAGAGAGAACACAGTTTGTAGTACTTGAGTAAAAAAAAAATGCAGATGATTTAAATCCATATTTATGGACTTCTTGGAAAGTGTTCATACTCTGTTGAAGAGATCCAAGTAGAAGGATTGAATGCAGAGAAAAATGGGTTTGTTATATCATTATAAGCAAGTAGTGACCATGCAAGAGGTGACCTCTTCAATGGTACACTGTATAGTGCATGACTTTTGAAAAGAATATTTCGTTACACAAGTAAGCTGTCATTTTCGGTATCCCTTTCTCCTAACAAAAATTGGACTGTTCACAGATTATGATCATTGAACTTTTCACTGAATTTTATGCTGCGTTCATAATCATAGTCCAGTAATTTTTCTGCACAGAGCTGCTTTAAGAAGGAATAGAAGAGGGTCTTTGTATTGATTGTTTATTTTGAAGTGGCCTAAACATTTCCAACATGTCTAGATTAAGTTACTCTAAGATTACACCATCAAATATTCCATAAGGGAATGATTCCTCGGAGTTTTTTTCTTTTTAGTTAATGAGATGTATTATGAAAATTAATGATTTTATAGAAACTTAGCCTCTAAAAGTATTCAGTTTATCTATATAAGGGTAGGGTGGTACAAAATGTTTAAGTTACTTTTCGTTTTGTTTTGGTTGTGTCGTCAAATGTAGCCATCTCCAAAACAAGAATGAAAACCAAAATGTTAAGCCATAAAATAGAAAATTTCATAGAATGAAGTTGTTTTCTTAAGTACTCAAAGAATTAACTCAACAAGTCAATTATCAGGAATCTTGAATCTTTGGCTTCAAGTGTTATTAACCCCAGCTTAATATAATAATCACCACATTTTTTAGCATGCAGAATAGCCGCCAACACAGACACCAACTTTGAGTCCCAAAGTTGGTTATCACATTTTCTTTTCCTTCTCTCTCCCATTGATAAAAATAATCACACACTTTCCTTGGTAGGGTTGAGTTGGAAAGGAGAAGCAAAGTTGGAAAGCTATGGGACAGAGGAAGAATTATTTCCTTAAGCCTATAATCACTTCCGAAGCAAAGTTAATTAATACCCTATAAACGGACATCTTTGAGTGTCTGTGTGTGTATTTACTTTTTATCCAATTATTCCATTGAGTGTAACTTAAGTTACATGCCTTCAAAGAATTATGCCTTTCTCATCATTCCATGATACATTTGGCAGGGATTCGTTAATCAAATACCATAACCATATCTTCTGTTTTCAGTGTTTTCTAATGCTAAACAGGAATTACAATCAATCAATAAATCAATGAATGTTAACTGAAGTGAGGGCTTCATCTAAAACTATTCACAATTATGAATATGAATATGAATCTGTAGCTTTTCATATTGTGAACATTGTGCAGCAAAAAACAAAGTAAGAATCTCAGGACTGAACAATCATAATCATGTTGGTATAACATCTAACTAATTATTAGTTAACAGGAAAACAAAGAAGAATTGAACCAACCAAGTCCTAAGTTTGTTGTGAGTTCCATTGTTTATAGGATCACCGGGAAACTATTTTGGATAGAGATGTCTCTAGGTATAGGCAAATGCTAAAGTAATCATGTTTCTGATGCCACATTATCACAGTATGAAACACATTTTTCTCATACTATAAAGGAAGGGAAAGGGTTGCTTCAAAATACTCTCAGGAGCTTAATATTTTGTTTTATCAAATAAACCAGTAGCTTACAAGTTTTACAAATCTTGAATGATATGCTTAAAACTCCTTTAAACTCCTGTGTAAATACATCTGAGGTAGAATAACTGTGAACCCGTGACAGCAGCAAAGAATAATTTTAATGAAGCCACTTAATTAAATAAGTGAAGAGCTAAACCCTGAGCCTAGGAAATAGTCACCATCTTAAGTATTTTTAAAACACAAAGATGCTTTGAGATCAAACAAGAAGCAAGCACATAAAAAAGAAAGGGAATAGCAATGGAAGAAGCATGAAGATATATATTATCTGAATGAAAATGAATGAAATGCAGTAGAAGATAGAGAGGGTAGAGGAAAACCAAAGGTTGGAGAGAAGAAAGAAGAAAGTGGAGGGAGGATGTTGATATTAAGAAATAATGAGATGCGTTCAATGGTTGCAATGAATGGCGTAGATGGAGAGGGACAGAAAGGGATGTGGCATCTTAATCTAGTTATAATAATAAATTGATTATAGCTTAGCTTGCAAAAATCACAATTAGGCAACATTGCCTTTCTGGTTGATAACGCCTAAGCTTTTTGGGCATTCCACTGATACCATCAACCACTGTATTTGATTTATAGCTACTTTCATTATGGTTAGCTCATTCATCTCTTTCCCAATGAAGTGATCCATCTATCTCACGTCACACCACTGCCAAATCTTACTCTATATACGCATTCTTATTCTTATATTATATACACACACTATACACACGTGAAACCACACAACATTACATAGCAGATATACATATATTATATATATTGCTATTATGATAGACTCACACAACATTACATAGCAGATATACATATATTATATATATTACTATTATGATAGACTCTGATATAATGTTGAAAAGTGAACTTTAAGTTTAACTTAATTTTGTAAAACTGATTTGTAAGGTGAAGGTTGCACCCGGTTATATATTATGATCTCCGATACACATGCTACTTCATATTATACCTTTGAGTTATAATTAAAATTAATGTTTTACAACGACATGAAAAAGACAACCTTGTAATCCTCATGACAGAAATAGCCAAATCAAAACACTGTCTGTGGCTGCTAGTTGAATCTTGTGACAGACTAATTTTGGAAGCTACCTATAATCAGTGCTTAATTCATAATAACACAGAGGATAAGAAGGAAATAGTGGAAATGGTGTTGAGAATATTGAGAATAATCTGTGTGTACTTAAATAAGTGTTGGTTTTTCCTTATTCATGTACTTGTAGCTGTGGAAAAGTATCATTCATGACAATGGCTTAGCCCAAGACTTGAAGGGAACAACATTAGTGTCATGTTTGGTAAGCAGAAAATGAAAATAAAATGAGATATGTAATGTGTTTAAGTTTAATTGAAATCTAAAATTGTGGCCAACTTGCTTTCTTTGTTTTCAAATCTCTCCTACCAAATATTGTGAAATGCCAAGCTACTAACTGAACGGAGAATTCCATGAAAATAAGAAAGATTTTGAATGTTTGAAGAGAGCATAAATTGATGCAGTATCAGTTTACGAAAGGGATAGCCACTAATTGGTAAAAGACTCCATTTATGGTCAGAATTTATGAAAACTATAATTAGTTACCAAAAGAAGGTTTATTTTTTAATTACTCTTTAATTATGTGTTGGTATAAAGTAACGTAATCATATAATTGTTATTAATTTCTTTCGGTAACTTGACAACATAAAAATGATGCCATTAACAGTACTCTACTTTTACGTATTAAATTAAACTGCATTTTCTAGAGTGTGACAACTTTTTAGCTAATTCTTCCTTAAAGAATGTCATGTCTTATTCTTAACTTATTACAAAATTATATTAAAAAAACAATGTATCATGCATTACGCCAATGTTTAAACTTACTGGCATTACAATGTAAAGAAAGTATATTGTTAGCCGAAAAGAGTTTGAATTTAAAGAAAGACATGTGATTCTCCTTACTAAAAAGTTAAGTATGTCTCAAAGTAATACCTTGATTTGATATATAATAATAAAGTAACTTCGATTTAAAGAAGAAGTTTAAAAGTTAATGGAAAAATATTTTGAAATTATTTTATTAAAAAAAGATAGCCATGCACATTTTTTGGAATAAAATTCAACATAAACGGGGAAATATATTTTAATGCAATTTTTTTGGTACTATGTATGTAGTATATTGTTTTGTTTTAAATATATAACAACTAAAATTAATAAAATTCAAAAGAAAAAGAAATATTGTATATTTAAACATAAATAGTTTCAAATATACTTTTTATAGTATAAAATGTTTTTTATGCAGTATGCAGTATAACGTGCATCAATCTTATAATTCTAATTTTTTAAAACTTTTATTATTTTTCATATATTTTACTTCATTTTAAAATACCTACTAGCAATAATTTAAAATCAAATCCATCCAATAAGAAAAAGAAAAACATGTGGAAGAGTTCACTTTTACAATGAACTAAATTTGAACTAGTAAGAAACTTTAACTATGAAACTTTTTTACTTCATTACATTATTTTGTTTGTGGTTCAACGATAGTAGCATTTTATTTTATTTTAATTTTCCCCTTCCTTTTATATTTAATATATTCATTTTTTGTTTGTTTTTTTTTTCCTCCCTTAGAAGTAAACGGCAGCGATAAATTCTACGCATGGCATTTTTAGGTTACACACTAAGAATAAAATGGCACATTGTAAGGTAAAAGGAATATTAAGAAAAAAAAAATAATAAACAACAAACTTAGGAATAACAAAGAATTATTAACATTAACACCTCATAACGTTTCTCCAAATACTCACTCACCTGTGGAACACTCCACTCTACACATTATATTACACACTCTCTGTATTTGTATTTTTATTTTTGTTTTCTCTTTTTTAATTAACACCTACTTCCCTTTCTCTTTCTCTTTCTCTCCAAAATCCCACACCCTGCATCGCTATTTCTCTCACTCACTCACTGTTCCTCTCGAATGCTGAATCTGAACCACACCCAGTGATCTGCAGGGTGGAAAACAGGGTAAAGATTTGAGCTTTGGGGAAAGAGAAAAAGGAAAACCATCATGAGAGAGGCAATGTGAGGGAAGGTTCTCAGCTTTCGGAAATGGTGGCTGCCATTTCGGAACGCCCATTGACCTCTTCTGAGAAAGACAACAACAGCAGCAATGGCACCATACCCAGGAGACCAAAGGGTAGGCAAGTTTCTTCAAGGTACATGTCTCACTCTCCTTCACCCTCGCCTTCTTCGACCACAACGACAACAACAACAACTTCAACCTCAACATCAACGACAAGTTCTTCTTCTCGTCGATTCCCTTCCCCTCTTCTTTCTCATTCCACCAATTCCTCCACCCCTTTGGTACCAAAGCGTTCCCAATCGGTGGACCGCCGCCGCCCGCGCCCCGCAACGCCGCTTCCCGAGGCGGCAAAGCTCCTGGTGACTTCCACTCGGAGCCTGTCGGTTTCCTTTCAAGGAGAGGCCTTTTCGCTGCCCATTAGCAAGACCAAAGCCACCGCCGCCACCCCTCCGCCGCGGAAGGCCGCCACGCCTGAGCGGCGGAGGGCCACTCCGGTGAAGGGGGAGAATTCAAGGCCGGCGGATCAGCATCGGTGGCCGGCGAGGACCAGGCAAGTGGATCATCTTTCCAGGAGTGTGGATATCAGTGATAAGAAGAAGGTTGTTGGGAATGGGTTTGGGAAAGTGGTGAGGGATTTGCAGAAGTCAATGGTGGTGGAAGGTGAAAAGAGAAGGGCTTCTTTTGATGGGTTAGGAGGGTTGAGTTTGGATTTGGGGAAAGTTGAGTTGTTGAAGGGTGATAGTAATGCTAATAATAATTCTATTACCAGTGCTAATAATCATAATAATAATGATGGTGGTGGTGGGAATTTGGTGAGTAAGTCTTCCGTGTCTTGTGATCTCACTGCTTCTGATACTGATAGTGTTTCCTCTGGGAGCACTTCCGGAGCACATGACTCTTCCGGGGCTGTGAAGGGCCCTAAGGAGCCTCGTGGCATTGTCATGTCTGCCAGGTTTTGGCAGGAAACTAATAGTCGGCTTCGCCGGCTGCAGGACCCTGGTTCACCCTTGTCCACCAGCCCTGCTTCTAGGATTGGGTTGCCAAACAAAAATGCTCAGTTGAAAAGATATAACAGTGATGGTCCTATGTTGTCGCCACGAACTGTGGCTTCTCCTGTCAGGGGGAGTGTGAATGCTCGGCCTGCTTCGCCGAGTAAGCTTTGGGCAGGATCCTCTCCGTCAAGAGGGATGCCTAGTCCTGCTAGGGTGAGAAGCACAGTTGCCAGCTCCATCAATAGTGGTTCGGGTAACTCACCATCCATTCTTAGCTTCTCAGCTGATGTGCGGAGAGGGAAGATTGGGGAAGATCGGATATTTGATGCACATACATTGAGGCTTCTGTATAACCGGTATGTGCAGTGGCGGTTCGTGAATGCTAGGGCGGATGCTACATTTATGGTGCAGAAACTAAATGCTGAGGTATGCTTAAATGTTGTATTAAGGCATGCCATATTTAGTAAGTATTGTGGTTGCTGTTATCTGTTTCTGACATTAATGTGTCTAATTGTTAGTTATTTTGGTAACTGTATTGTTTAGTGCTTGTATATTGTAGCGTGTTTTGTGGAGTGATTCAGATTAACAGGTCACACTTGTAACACTCAATAGAATAGAATGTGCTTAGGAATTCGTTAGAAAACTATATTTGAGATGTGCTGTGTTAGAATTTAGGCTGCTAAGGTCATAAGATCAATGTAAGACCTCATTTTCAAGGAAATACGCTAGGTTTCTAAATGCTGATAAGACGGTGAAAATTGTTATAGTTATAACTTTTCTTGAATGTAGCATCAAAACCTGGAAAATGTAGATAGTATTTCTCATCTATACCTGACTGAAGTTCGCAATTTGTTACAAGTAGAAGTTTAGGAGTGATTTGAATGGAAATGTAAACTCTTCAACCTTCTATCTGTGTGAACCAAAAGAACATATAAAATACAGGGAATATGTACAGAAAATAGAAGTTGGAAGTGTATCTTGAATAAGACTCTTGGTATATAGCTTGCCCTAATATCTTGTTGATCTTCAGTCAGGTATATAAGGAAGTTGACACCACTTAATCTTTCTTACATCAATTTGTAGGCCCCAGAAATGTACAGGTCTTAGTGACATTCAGCAATTTTATTCATGATTAATGTTCTGAAATCTTTATCATGAGAGGCGGTCACATATCCAGAAGTTATGTTTTTTGTATGTAGATATCTACATGCACATTTAATTTGTTCTGTTGTGAAATGTTTTACTCCCACTATGTTTAGGATGACAATCCCTATGCTTTTGGGTGATAGCAATTACAGTACTTCACCTCCTAATAACTATAGTGTGACCTAAATTATTTTTATTATGGCAGAGACATTTGTGGAATGCATGGGTAACAATTTCAGAACTTCGGTATTCAGTCATACTTAAAAGAATCAAGCTTGTATTACTGAGACAAAAGTTGAAATTAACTTCCATTCTTAAAGGACAGGTATGGTTATGCGTTTTCAATTTTAAAATAATGTCTCTTGATATAATTCACATTTTAATCTGTACTGCTTTTCTGTTATAAATAATCGCTTACTGTTGAAGTGCATGTCCTGTTTATGAATCGATGCAAATTTGACTATTTGATAATATTATAGCAATTTAATATTGTTACTTCGAAGCATATGTTGTAAGACTTAAATGTTATTTTTACTTGAGTTGATAGCCGTAATCAGCATTCATCATGTCAATTGACCAGTAGTTCTATCATTATCATCATCTTCTTCATTATCATCATCACTGTTATTCATAATCAAAGTTTATTTTGTTTGGGTATAGATTTCTTATTTGGAGGAATGGGCACTTCTAGATAGAGATCACTCCAGTTCTTTGCTTGGAGCAACTGAAGCTTTGAAGGCCAGTACACTCCGTCTTCCGGTTGTTGAAAAAGCAATAGTATGTGCTACTTTTCTTTTTTGTTTTTTTGGATGCTTTACACCACTTTAGAAATAGACTATCAAATTTTGAACTTTTATTGTTTATCAGGCTGATGTACCAAATCTAAAGGATGCTTTGGGGTCAGCAGTTGATGTGATGCAGGCAATGGCATCCTCAATATACTCTCTTTCTTCAAAGGTGCTTTTTATTTTTTTTATTTCTTCTGTATGTTTCTTTCCAAAGTACGGTGATGTTTTAATTGTCAGTTTAGATGTGCAACGTCTTCATGAAACCCATATATCTATAATTTATTTTTCTGACTTCTGTTTGATAATTGTTATTTGTTTGAAGTAATACTTTGATTGTTTCAGTCATTAATCAAATCGTGTCAAGCCAATTGATGTTTTTTTTTTTTCCTGTTAATATTATTCCAACTATTTTCAAAACAAATATTTTGTTTGACCTAAACCTTCCAATACATACTAGTTACTATGTTTGGGTAGGCTATCCTTATTTTTTGTGTTGTCAGTATTTGATGTAACTGCTGTTTGTTGCATGTTAATGCCTATTTTACTTTTTTTATGCTCTAGCTCCTCCTTTTGAGTTGTGGCAATTGAATGTTCAGGCGTGTTGTTAAAAAAGACAATAATTTGGAATTCCTTTGTGGCTTCATGCTTGACAGTTGCATTTTCTTTAACCTGTTTTGAATTCTCACATTCTTTGCTGAATTTGTTGATTTTATTGCTCCTTGAACTATTTCTTGGTTAATAATATAGGTGCTCTAAACTTATGCATTATTGCCTGGGTTCATTTCTGCAACCATCATATTCTTTTTCTTTCTGCAGTAAACTTTCCATCTAACATGATTTAAAGGACAGATTAAATCTAATATCTAAGCTCACTAGGTTGGGTGAGTTACATAGACTATTTAACAGCATGCAGCTCTATAGAACAACCAAATCACCTCATTGACACCTTTGTTTTATTCACATTACATTACTGTTGCTCTAGACCAATCACTGACTTGCTCATTTAGTTCCATGGGGAATTGACCTTTGGGTTACAGATAAGTATTTGTTTGCACTTCTGATGGTAAATCTGAACACATTGAGTTTGTAGCAGGTGGAAGAAACTAACTGCTTGGTGGCGGAAATCCTAAAGGTGACCTCAAAAGAAAGGTTTTTGCTTGAACATTGCAAGGAGTTTTTGTCCTCGTTAGCAGCCATGCAGGTAAATCATGTTTGCTTGAAGCTATCTAATTCTGATATGTTGTGTCAATGCTTATTGCCATTGTGAATCTAATAAATGTGGCAGGTCAAGGATTGTAGCTTAAGAACACATACGTTACAACTTTCTCGTGCGCCAAATTCAAGCTGCCTGACAACACGTGTGTAGAACTGATCTTATTTGACTGCTCACTCTTAATGCTAACACTACTCCCAGCCTTTTATTTTCCACGGGGTGGAGATATAACACCGAAGGTAATAAGAATGGAACGGAGTTAATAGCTAGCTTTTGGTGTTCATTTGACATTTTTGAAACCTGTTGTGGCCTTGTATGTCGTGTGTAGTATATCTTTGTGTCTGAATATTACAATTTACAAAGGAAAAGAGGTGGCTTTTCGCTCACTAGTTAGCTAGCTGTATACAATTTACCTTGTCATTTGAGGAAAAGCGGGTGGCTATGTATATATCTATATGTAATCAACTAATCATTGTTTATTAGGTAGTTTGCTGCTTAGATCTTCATTTCAATCCCTGGTATATGTCTTTACTGTATTTTGTCAATGTAGTTTTAGCAACCAGAGACATGATTTTTGCATATCATCGGTGCCATATTCGTCTTGGACTGTCGAATTGCTAACCGGTGGGAGAACATATGTTTGAAGTTGTCTATGAACTTCGTTGTTGTTAACAAGTGAGATGCAATCATGACAGCATAGCAAAGATGCAACTCAGGACCATTCGTTTAAGAAAGCTACCATGATCAAATTAAGACTTTTGGGACAATTGTTTAATTTTCTTGTACAAATTTTTTGTTTTTCAATTGAAAATATACGAATGACACTGTTTCCCCTACCCCGGAAGAAGAAAAATGAAAACAAAGAAAATGTGTAGATCTTGCAAAGATAACTTTGTTTGGAAGCAATATTAACCAATGAACCTAGTTTCTAAGTTAGATGTCTTTGTAGATAGATGTCGTAATCACCAAAATCAAACAGGATTTTAAGCAATCGTAAACAGTTAGCGTGAGGACTGGTACTTGGGATTGAAAAAGAAGAAAGCCAGGAATGCACTCCAACCACAAAGCAACACGAGCCCTATTTCCTGCCACTATTGCAGCCTGTCTAACGTTCTTTTTAATTTGCCGCGTCAGGGAAAAGTCGTATCCATATTAATTTTTAATAAATAATAAACAAATTTTCTCCATACGTTTACATAAATTCTTCAAAATTTGTCATGGCATTCTTGCCAACTAGATCAAGAGCACTCGTTACTGTTGGGCTCACTACTTTTGCTTCTGACTTTGCAATTGGGATACATCTGTCACCCCGAATTTATCTTGAGTTTAATAAGTACTAACTGGATTCCATTTAGTTGATCAACATCACACGTTGACCTTTGTATGACAAGTTTCTTTTTCATTCTATGCCGAAAATTGAGGTGGAAGTACAACATTTCTGTTTGACTAATTATGTTCAATTTTATTTTATTTTTATCATCCAAGAAAGACTGCAATATATCTTCCAAGGAAAAAGGAGAGGGAATAAACAAATGTGCACACTCAAATTCATATTTTGCACCTGACCTGATAAGGGTGTTGTTATCAATTTCAATTTACTTTGACGGGGATAAAGACAAATCAATAGGAAAGCATATTGACAGTGATGCGTACCCAACAATAAGCTAGCGATTTTACATTTAGTTTTTGGTGTTCACTAGGAGGAAGTGCAACAGTAGAAATGAAGAAAAAAATAAAACAGTGGCCCTCAGGAATCAATCACGCTGGAGGATTGGGATAGACTTTGGGCTTCGGCTTCACCTCAATCTCGTTTACACTACGAACGAAAATAGCATCTGATTCGTTGCTGTAAATGCAATGAACAAAGTTAATTAAACTAGTTCGTATAAGAGAGACAGATAATTAGATACAAAACATACCTTTTAGGTCCTTCTTCGAATGTGTAACTTGATGCAACAGCTAACAGGCGTCCATCTCTGCTAAACGAAAGTGCGGCAACGCTAGTTGGATATTTAGAGTACTAGAAGAGAAAACAGCAATTTAGTAACTTCATTAATTACGTCAAGAAAATTTGGTCACTCAATTAACCCAAAGCAAAAAGGAAAAAAACCTGGTATAGCCTCTTCTTATTGTTTCCGTCCCATACGTTAACATACCCATCACAACCTCCCGTGGCAAATGTGCCATATCTGCGGACATTTTTATAAGGCGGTTTTGTTAATAACGACGAAGTCAACATATGAGTTGATAATCCTAACATGCGTAGATGACAACACCATTTAATTCCAAACTCCATTAAACGGGTGTCACAGCATTTCATCTTTGGATCTCTTGAAATTATAAGGATACGAAAGAAGGGAAACAGAACTTTCATCTACCACATGTATTTATGCTCAAACTACATATGTGAAGAAATCAATTTCATCTACCACATGTATTTGTGCTCAAACTACATATGTGAAGAAATCAATTTCATCTACCACATGTATTTATGCTCAAACTACATATGTGAAGAAATCAATTCCATCTACTTAATTGAAAAATAACTAAAGAAGAAAATTTTCTTAGTATAAAAATGGTCACTCTGCAAGGTCCCCACCAAGGAGAGAGTCCTGGGGGATAGTACAAACTAGCTAAAATCCCACAAGTGGAAATACTGTTTTCAAGATTTAAATTTATGACCTCCAAGTCACAAGGGAGCTATTAAGAATTTTTTATGTAATTTATATTTTTACTTATATGTTTCTCAACAGGATTTTCGAACGATACACGCTACATCTATTGACACTATAAATCCTAGAGAACCAACTGAGCAAGCAATTTTAAAATACTTGTTAGAGTGTCTCGATTCATGAAGATGATAAAATCAAGGTGAAGAGCACTTACATGGGGTGGAATGCAATTGCATTTACAGGATAGACTATGTCCCTTCCAGCTTCCGATTTTCTGTGACACTTGAAAGCATATCTACATGAAGGTTAGGGAAAGGTCATCAATAGGTAGAAGTTAGTGAAGAAATACTGTTTTTCATATGCACTGAAATACTATTATCTATGCAACAAGAAGTTCAAAATAATCACATAACATTAGTGTTAGAAAGGGAGAACATAGACAGACGTATAGAGAGAAATGGATACTTTTTCGCTTGGCTAGCCTCTGAGAGGTCAAAGAATTCCATTGCAACCCGGCCCTCAACAGAACTAAGTGCATATCCTGCACAAAGCAGTTATTTGAGTATGAAGTGTAAAAACTATATCGGCTAAGAAACAAAAAAGAAAAAAATAGTGCGTCCTCTTCAGAAAAATATATGATTGCGTATTATAGCCATTAATTAAAGTTCACCTGTTCCATTAGGATAACAGCGAACACATCTGGTTTGATATTTCAATGAAGATTCTCTCTTTTGCTCAGGTTGAGACATGTTCCTCAAATCATAGATATTGACATGTCTTCCAGCCGTTGCTACAACCAGACGATGTCCAACCAGTGAGAGAGAGTACACACGCTCAGGTTGTGGATATGTCCCAACTAGTGTGCGCTCCTGTCCACTGGCGCCTCTAGGGTCCCAGCATTTCAGCGTTTTGTCCCAACTACCAGTGATCAGTTGGCCTATAGTGACAGAAAAGATAGAGGTAAATATCTTTTTCGAGTAAAGTGACATTGTACCATAGGTGAGATGAGGTCAGCATTATAGAGATAGAGAGGGAAGACCTGCAGCATACGAGTACTCAACACAACGAACAGGGGCATCATGCCTCCCCAGAATATCCTCTTTATTGGAGCTGAAGACAAGCCTGGAGCATGACAATATAAAGGGTGAGCGATTTTCCCCTCTCCTTAGAAATGAACGCCCTCTTTCCGCTCAGAAATGTTCAACATACACTTTATCTCCCCCTTTTTTAGAAATTACATTTATTTCTCCATCACAGGGATTAAATGCCTTAAATCTTAATCCATTCAAATGTAAATCAGTCTCTTTCGCTGGTAACCAGCAACTACAAACAAGCCTCTCCCTAGGGGTGTTTTCTTGATGCAACTTCTAAAGTCACTGACAATTAATTTTGAACTTTGTACTGTCAAAATTTGGAATTTAGAAGATAAAAAATGTGGTTTTATATACAGAATTGCGCGGTTGGAAGTGGAACTTAACTAATAATATTCATCTCATGTTTCTGAAGCCCCAAACCGGATAGTTGGAATTCAAAACTAACTAATGGTATAAAAAGTCACCAAAATATATATTTTTTACGCTACCAAAATATATATTTTTGTACGCTACGACCCACTAATATGAAGCATATTAATCTCTCTAAAAAAGGTGATCTTCCAAAGTAAATAGTAAAGAAACGTAATTTGTCATGGGCATTTTCTTTCGAATATAATGTTATCAAATGTTGGACTTCACAATATAAAACCAAGTTTCAAAACCCCATAACTCATATTTTCACTTCATATTCTGAAGCATTAATGCCAACAGTTGTGATTCAAAAAAACCTAACCAATGATATTGAGAGTCACAAGAAGAGAAAAATCGAGAGCATGCAATCAGCATAACTCACACTAATCCATCATAAAGAGAGTAACATCAGAAAGAAGAAAAAAAAAAGTAGAGAGAGATGAAATGTAATTTAAGGATATAAGAAAGAAAAATGTGCAATTTAGTTATTCAAGTAAAGGAACAACCAAACTAGGTTACAAACTCAACAGCCACAGAAGTGGGTAAATTTGAAATTGAAGAGAGTGAGTGAGTGAGTGATTGACCGTCTAACAGTGTTGTCGGCTGCGGCACTGAAACCGGAGGAATCGTCGTGGAAGCAACAATCGAGCACAGGACCAGCGTGCATGAACTCTCCTCTCAACACATTGGCGCTCGCATCATACAGCCGCACACTCTGAATCACACGCGCGCACACACAAATACCAACAGAATGAAATTAATAGCATACACAGGAAGTAAGTAACAAAGAACTGAGAACGAGGAGCGTGCATATCACACATACCTTGTCCCATGAGGAGACCAAGAGATGGTCGCTGTGATTTGAGAATCGGAGATTGGTTATTCCGTCCGATGGAGGATTCGACAACTCTCGCCCCGTCGCGGCGGGAACCGCAGAAGCCATGTCTGGGATTTGTTGAAATTTGAAAAGTTTGGGGTGGGAAGGGAAGATTCAAAATTGGATACAAGAGTGCAGCCAAGTAAGTTACAAAAACACTGGGAGCGGGTGACCTAATCAAATTTCAAAACAAAACCATCCCCTTTCTAGTTCTCATTTTCAATGTAAATCATTTCTTAAATTTTTTTTTTCAAATTTAATCTTTGTATTTTATTTTATATTTTATCTCTTAATTCACTTCATTTTGTGTCATCTGTTAAAGTATGACTAACCCTTTTTTATGAAATTTTTTTATGCAGATTTTTTTTTCACCCGTTTTAATTGTTTTGTCTTCAAATAATGCACTCATTCTGTTTGTCGGATTAGGAAATGGAAATTTTGTTTCATTATATTATATTATAAAATATTCAATTTTCTTTTCAATTTAGTAATTATTTTTTCTCTCCATGTAAAACAATAACAAAAGATCAATATTTCTTAAAATTAAACGTTGCTACACGAAGTTTGTTTACAGTTCATTGATTAATGTGAAATTTTAATTCTTTTTAAACCTCAAAACACACTCTTTAGATATTTATTTTTTGTTAAGAAGGATTCTTAATGAAAAAAATGTCAGTTTATTTCTGGATCTCTATAAAAAAAATTCATTTTACTGTTTTTTAATTGTCTTAAATGAGTTATTTTAATATTATATAATTTAAAAATTAATTTTAACTTTTAAACTGTATAATTTAGAAGTTATCTTGTATTTCGGATGAAATTAAAATGATATTTGGGTTGTGTAATTAAAATCATTTTTAATTTCAGAATTAGACAACCTAAAAAATGTCAGATTATGTAATTTATATCAATATCTTTTATTTTTAAATTATACAATTCATAAATATTTTTTTATTTAATCACATAATTTAAAATTTATTTTTAAATTTTGGATGGCATAATTAAAAAAATAAATTAGGAAATTGTAAGAAGAAATACATAAAGCTACAGAAGAAGAAAGTTGCCGACAAATAGACAATTACTTTTTGTACCGTCATCCGGAATTTATTTTCCTGAACAAACACAAATAAATAATTCTGGAAATTTTATTTGGGAAAGAAAAGATTCTGACCTTCTACGGAAAACATTTTTGGGAAGTATTTTGATGGGCGGGAGAAAAAGTTTGATGGGGTGTAGAAAGTAATTTTCCAAAATCTATACACGGAACAGCGAAGATAGGAGCCCATCTACTGAGCCCGGTCCATACAATTTTATTTATTTTTCTGCACCGGTTTGATTCTTCATTCTTCTCAGTAGCATGCATATTAGTATCAACACAAACAACAAGTTCATTGAATCAGTCTTGTGTTCTGTTGTCCACTTCGTTATGATTTTTAGATGAAAGTCGTAGTCTTTAGACTTCTCTTCAATCTTCCATTTCCAAATCCACCTTCTTATTTGGTATCATATCATACCCAATTGGATTATACCTTTCAATATAACGCTACTCTGCAAATAAATGTTCCATGGTTTTGGTCATTTCTTTGTAAGTTGGTTTCATGAAAATGAAATCCAAAAGCCTGATGTCAAACCACCCAATTCTCCAAAAGCTGCAAAAATGTCACAACCTCAACACCCTTAAGCAAGCCCATGCTCAAATGGTAGCAACTGGTCTTTCACTCGAGACATACTATCTGAGCCACCTCCTTAACACATCCTCCAAATTTTCCTCAACCTATGCAATTACCATCTTTAACCGTATCCCAAGCCCAACAGTTTTTCTATACAATACACTCATTTCTTCATTCACTCGTCACAAGGACCAAATTCATCTAGCCTTCTCACTTTATAACCAGATTCTCACCCACAACACCCTTCAACCCAATAGCTTCACTTTTCCTTCCCTCTTCAAAGCTTGTGGCTTTGGTCCGTGGCTCCAACATGGTCCTTCCCTCCATGCCCATGTTTTCAAATTCCTTCAACCCCCTTATGACCACTTTGTCAACAATTCACTGCTCAATTTCTATGCCAAATATGGAAAGCTGTGTGTGTCTAGATATTTGTTCAATCAAATCAGTGAACCTGACCTCGCCACATGGAATACCATGTTGGCTGCCTACGCACAAAGTGCCACTCATGTTAGTTACTCAACAAGTTTTCAAGACGCTGATATGTCCTTAGAGGCATTGTATTTGTTCAGAGACATGCAGTTGTCTCAGAGAAAGCCTAATGAAGTTACACTTGTGGCATTGATCACTGCATGTTCTAATTTGGGTGCACTGAGTCAGGGTGCTTGGGCACATGCTTATGTGTTAAGGAACAATCTTGAACTGAATCGATTCGTGGGAACTGCACTGGTGGATATGTATTCTAAATGTGGCTGTCTGAATCTAGCATGCCAATTGTTTGATCAGCTGTCTGAAAGGGACGCGTTTTGCTTCACTGCCATGATTGGGGGGTTTGCAGTTCATGGCCATGTGGGTCAGGCACTTGAACTGTATAGAAAGATGAAACTTGAGGGCCTAGCTCCTGGTGATGCAACTATTGTAGTTACTATGTTTGCCTGCTCTCATGGTGGATTGGTAGAGGAGGGCCTCGAAATTTTCGAGTCCATGAAGGTTGTTCATGGAATGGAGCCAAAACTTGAGCATTACGGATGCTTAATTGATCTTCTTGGTCGAGCTGGGAGATTAAAGGAGGCAAAGGATATGTTACAAGCTATGCCTATGAAACCAAATGCAATTTTGTGGAGATCTTTACTTGGTGCAGCAAAACTTCATGGCAACATAGAGATCGGGGAAGCTGCTCTCAAACACTTAATAGAGCTAGAACCAGAAACAAGTGGAAACTATGTGCTTCTGTCTAATATGTATGCTAGCATTGGTCGGTGGAATGATGTGAAGAGAGTGAGGATGCAGATGAAGGATCGTGGGGTTGACAAGTTGCCTGGGTTTAGCTTAGTGGATATTAATGGTGCCATGCATGAATTTCTCACAGGTGACAAAGCTCACCCTTTTTCAAAAGAAATATATTTGAAGATTGGGGACATAAATAGAAGATTACAAGAATATGGTCATAAACCAAGAACATCAGAAGTTTTGTTTGATGTCGAAGAAGAAGATAAGGAAGATGTCCTTTCTTACCACAGTGAAAGGCTGGCTATAGCTTTTGCACTAATAGCATCTCCTTCAAGTTTACCTATAAGAATTATAAAAAACCTGAGAGTTTGTGGGGATTGCCATGCAATTACCAAGCTAATATCAATGGCATATAAAAGAGATATTATTGTCAGAGATCGAAATCGGTTTCACCATTTTAAGGACGGGAGTTGTTCTTGTCTAGACTACTGGTGATACCTTGCTCAACTTACAACAAAGTATATACCTGAAAGAAAGGTGCTATTTGGTACATTAATGTGAAATTCATGTTTACTGAATTTTATCCAAAATGAGTGTAGTTTTTTGTTTAGCAGATGACATGACAACAACTTCCATCAGCTCATATTAGTTTAATTTGTTTGAAAATTAATTTTGAGTTCTTTATTTCTGTAATCATTCATTAACGAAAGCTTAAATTCAATAAGATACAGGAAAGCTTTAAAAATAGACTATCAAATTTTGAACTGCTATTGTTTATCAGGCTGATGTATCAAATCTAAAGGATGTTTTGGGGTCAGCAGTTGATGTGATGCAGGCAATGGCATCGTCAATACACTCTCTTTCTTCAAAGGTGATTTTTTTTTATATCTTCTGTATGTTTCGTACGTTGATGTTTTAATTGTAAGTTTAGATGTGCAATGTCTGCGTGAAACCCATATGTCTATAATTTATTTTTCTGACTTCTGTTTGAAAATTGGTATTTGTGTTTGAGGTAATACTTTGATTGTTTCAGTCATTAGTCAAATTGTGTCAAGCCCATTGAGGTTTTATTTCGTGTAAATATTATTCCAACTTTTTTTCGAAACAAATATTAAATTTAACTTTCGTCACTTGTTTGACCTAAACTTTCCGATACATACTAGTTACAATGTTTGGGTATGCTATCCTTAGTTTTTGTATTGTCAATATTTTATGCGTTGCTGTCTGTTGCCTGTAAATGTCTGTTTTACTTATTTCTAATCCCTCTACCTTCTTTTGAGTTGTGCCAAATTAATGTTCAGAAGTGTTGTTAAAAAAAGATGATTTGGAGTTTCTTTGTGGCTTGACGCTTGGCAGTTGCATTTTCTTTAACCTGTTTTGAATTCTCACATTCTTTACTGAATTTGTTGATCTATGGCTCCTTAAACTATTTCTTGGATAATAATATAAGTGCTCTAAACCTATGCATTATTGCTTGGGTTCATTTCTGCCACCATCATATTCTTTTTGCTTTGTTCGGTAAACTTTCTATCTAATATGATGAAAAAGGACGTATTAAATGTAACATGTAAGCTCACTAGGTTGGGTGAGTTACATGGACCATCAACACCATTTAGCTCTATACAACAGCCAAATCATAGCAAAAACACTGACTAGAACCTCATTTAAACCTTTCACATTACTGGTGCTCTGGCCCAATCACTGACTTGCTCATTTAGTTCCATGGGGAATTGACCTTTTACAGATAAGCATTTTGTTTGCATTTCTGGTGGTATATCTGAACACATTGAGTTTGTAGCAGGTGGAAGAAACTAACTGCTTGGTGGCGGAAAACCTAAAGGTGACCTCAAAAGAAAGGTTTTTGTTTGAACATTGCAAGGAGTTTTTGTCCTCGTTAGCGGCCATGCAGGTAAAGCATGTTTTCTTGAAGCTATCTAATTCTGATATGCTGTATCAATGCTTATTTCTATTTTGAATCTAATAAATCTGGCAGGTCAAGGATTGTAGCTTATCAAAACATTCCATTCAACTTTCTGGTGCGCCAACTTCTAGCTGCCTGACAACACGTGTGTAGAACTGATCTTATTTGACTGCTCACTCTTAATGCTAACACCACTCCCAGCCTTTTATTTTCCATCGGGTGGAGATATAACACAGAAGGTAATAAGAATGGAATGGAGTTAATAGCTAGCTTTACTATCTTTGATATTTTTTATTGGTCGAAAGTGTACGTTTTTTTTATAGGACTAAACTCTCAATCTTTTTTCAAAATCAGAAGGATAATATTTTGTTATCTCATTGTCGTGACCGTGACCGAGCAATACTTTTCTACTGTTTCCTAAAACTCAAGCGGATTCACTCTTTTTCATATTGAGAAGTGCTAAATAGATATAAACAGAGACACTTTTACAAATGTACAAACATTTGAAGTATTTTCTTTAACAGTCAACAAAGTTTTTTATTTATTGAATTTCAAAAATATTACGTCTAAACTTTTTTTAGTTTTACATTGCATTAAACATGTTTGTATCCATATATTATTAAAGTTTTTTTTTGGTAAAATAATAAACTTTTTATTAAATAAAAATGGATAATTTTATAATGTAAACATAATTTTTTTCCTGAAATAAAAATTATTAATTTATAATTAAACTAAACACATAAAATTAAAGTTTTTTTTCATGAGTCATATTTATGAAATAGATTTAAATAAGAAGACATGATGCACACACTACAATAGATATGGTTGGTGTTAAAATTTTATCTCCATGATATACATCTTATTTAATACATTTCATATGAAACTTTAAATATGATAGAAGAACAACATTAGCAATACCTATAATAATGTAGGTAAGTTTACTCATTTGAACAAACTAACACTTCAAATTGAAGTAATTAATAGTTTTCACAGTTCATGGTTACAACATTAATTTCGAATACTCAACTCATTTACAGCCATAGTCACGGGCCTATTAATCTAAGACAAGAGTAACTCCAATCCTTAAAATGGTAAAACCGATTTCGATCTCTAGTTATAGTATGATATCTCTTTGATTATGCCACTAACATCAGCTTGCATTATAAGGTATCAGAAGAATAGTGTAAGGAGATTCCTTTGACTTTGAGGGGCAGAATCCGGTGGTTTAAGTTCCACATAGGAGGTCTCAGATTCCTGGGAGGGTGTCCCCACACGTTGCTTTTTTGCCTGGTGACACAATGTTCCACCTGCAATCATCACTCTCTGAGTTACAAGGTGTTGATGCTGTACATCTGCACTACCCAGGAAGTGAGGGAGTGGGGTCAACGCAGCACCACCCCGGAGCACTTTCTCCACACCCATTTGGCACATGTGCCAGTTTCCGGTCCACAACAGCCCCACTGCTCCATTCACTGGATTTATAGTACGTCCCACTGCTTCATAAAGCAGTGACTGAAACAAAGCTGTCAGTGCCACATACACACACCAAAGGTCACAACTTTTTCTCCAAACTTCTTCAGAACACACACAAACTCAAATAACACTACATAATTAAGCTCCTCATCAATCGTCCAATATATAGTTAATTATAGTAGTAAATGATTTGTTATATACTGCACTTGCATACTGAAAGTTTAACTGGGTTTCATCTTAATTTAACGGAACCAGGTTTAACAAATGGAAGGTTTTGTAATTTGGTAGGAGTTGCTCAGGGGTTCTTATATATAAGAATAATTTCTCATATAAACAACTGTTTTTGATAGTACTAAGAATTGTAAAATAACTGTAGAACCTTTCCTAAGTTTTTAAGAGATTGTAATATTGGATATGTTCTGAGAAAATCAGAAGAACAGAATTCATGTATCCCCATTTATACCATATATGTAGCTCGGTAACTGTTTTTCATGCATACAAAGATAGGGTTACATTGCATACCGGATCTTTGGTTGGCAGGTACGGCGGAAAGGAAAGACATGAGAGCAGCACGGCCAAAGAACTTGGCCACAAAGAGGGTGGCGTGAGCTTGGGCTTGTGGGTTCTCTATCCATTGTAGGCAATGTCGTAGCATGCAGTTCTCACTGCAACCCTTTCTGAGAACACGACAACCGTTGCAGCTCATCTTTTTCTTCTTTTGATCCACTCCACAACACTCTTACTATGAATCAACTACACTGAGACAGTGAGTGTATAGGGAATAATATATCTTACAGAAGCAGAAGCAGGTTTCACATATGTGGTGGAAGAAAGGTGAGTTGGGCATATATAAAGTGAGTGTGGAAACATGCATGCATCATCAATTAATCAACCAACCAACCTTGTTCACATTTGTTTATTAATATAACATATAGTATTAGAATAGCGTTACTTGTAGTTAATTTTATATCATATAAATTCAACCATGGTTGAGTTACTAATGGGTAGGGTCTTGTGGAAACAATGTGTGGCTAGATAGTATTCCAAAGAAACGGGTGTGCTGGGCCTGCTCAGTTCTCCGCAGATGTTGGAATTTCTCCAAAGTTGGATTGGATTCCAATCAACGTAACCATCAAGTTCTTGCTTGATTCCTTATTCAGATCAATGTTAATGGAAGCTCCAGTGTTATTCTCACATGAATATAGTGATATATTCGTTACAGTTTATTATATGATATTGCTGCTAGATTTATCTTCTATTCAACGCTTTCCCATGTGCTTTACAAAGTTTTAGCCAGTGGCTGAAGACATTTTTACACTGTGATTTCCAAGAAATGAATCTATAATTTTCATCCCGAACTTGCTTTTTCATCAATAGAGCTTGATACCATTGATTAAAAATGTAGAGTGAGGTTTGATGATGCATGACACAAGGATGATAATGATTAAGCTGGCGTATAAAGCTACACAAAAGGCATTGGATGTTATGGTCAGAAGTTGGATACGTGGCATTTGGCATCTTTATCCGAAATGGACCACATCTGCATCCACATGAAAAGAGTTTGGCGTATTTCCCAACAAAATTAATGTCTGTGGAGAATGTGATTCCAATTAGGTTAATCTTTTTCAGCTAAGACTTTGGCCTTATATACATGCATCTTATGTGGTTAAAGAACTCCACCATAGTTCCAAATTGCTGTCATATTTAATTTGAGGGGCAGCAGGACCCATTATATCATATCCCCTGCATATTATTAATTATGTTTGATTAGGCCCTACACATTTCAAAACTAGTTTGTGAATTAGAGGGACTATTATTGGTGTATCTTCATTACAAACACAAGCTATATACACATATTTATGTGTCCCTTCAATGCATCAGGAAGACAAATGGAATTTGGGCAATATTATTATTACTTGCTTACAGGCACCTTTCAATGAATTTGACCTTTTTTGTTGAATCTATTATCTGCTGAAGTTGGCAAAGAAGGCCCTTCTCCACCCCTTCAATTTCAACAAGTCCATACTTAAGTAACCTTTTCCTTTTTCTTCACAATGATTTCGGTTTTTCCATTTTTCTTATCTTGATCAATATTCTGTGTTAACAAAATAACCATTCTTCGGCTTTGATCTTAACACTTGACACTCCTTTGTAATAAACGAATCTTGCTTTTAGGTTTTGGAGTATAGCTTATGAAGCTGATCACAACTTGTGACAGAAACGAAGTGGATAAAGGTACAATATTAACCGAGTGAAGTTAACAGATAGGTTATTAAAAGGAACTATAGCATAGTAACTATTTGGTGGCATTAGTAATATTTATTAGAGTTTGTGAGTTTGATCAAACTAGCTGCCGCGGCACAACTAACTGGCCTAAGGAGAACCTAGATTTAATTAATATACTATTGCTGATCCAACCTTGAAGGATTGCTATGCGATTAATTAGTGCCGGATTACATTTAATTTTCAATGTTTGTGACGTGCATTTTAAAGCATGCTTCTGTGGATTTTAGGGGAATAGATTTGTTTCTTCTGATGTGTTGGATAAACAATGGATAGTTAAATTACAATTTCAGACCGCTCACCTAATGTAACTATGATTGATTTAACATAATTTATTATACTGTTCCATTTCAAAATTAAAGTTTTTTCTATTGCTTTATCATTATGATTTCTCAAAAAATAAAGTCATTAAGACTAGTATGAAATCATTAAGATATTATCTCAATCAAACGAAGACATTTTGACACATTTTGGATTACACTCGCTAATTCCTTTCTTCCATACTGAAATAAATAAGAATGAATCTCTAAAGATTCCACAAGTGGACTTTAAATTATATGCAAGAACCACTGGTTTGACTTCAAACTAGAATAATGGAAAGCTTGCAGGTCCACAAAATGTTACTCAGATCCCCCCAAAACAATAGCTTTATTTTAAATACCAGACGAATCTACTTCTACTTGCACATCTTTTATAGCAGACTCAAAAGTTATTCAAATATTAGGTACGAAATAATGGACCATGAGGTCTTGTCAGTGTTTCAGCAAAAAACACATGGCAGTACCGATAACACTAGATTATTGTGGTAAGTGGTAAATATCCATTTATACCATCAGTTTCCTTCAAATAGTTACTAAGAAAAGAAGTGTGCGGTTGTAATCTTGGGATATTTCGATCTCAAGGAAGTGCGAAGTGCAGCTTAAAAACTATTGATGGGATAGATGTTTTGATTACATGATTTCCATTCTTCACAACTCTACTATTTTAAACTATATGTACTCTACTCAATATAGAAGATATAAACCACTAGTGTTGGAATCTTGTCATAGTGAACTAGTAATAATAAAAAGGAAGAAAGAAAAGAAACAATGATAGAAAAGCCAACAAAACGAACCAAACTACTCTCATGAAACTGAATGTCTCCTATTTCTAGAAGGAGTAGATTTGGCTTCTTCTGGGTTAGCAGAACTAATACTCTCTGAGGAGTCTGAGCCACTATTTTCCCCTTGACCCCCTTTGCTGGCCCAAAGCTTTATGAAAGACTTTTTTGACTTGAGCAACCCTTTCACCTTGCCAATGACAGCTTTGTCCATGCTGGGTTTGATATCTCCATCTTTGTCATTGTTTGCAACTCCATTGCTCAGCCTCAATGATGCAAGTTCCTTTCTTAATGCTTTCAGTTCCTCAGCTGTGGCCACAGCATCCAACTCATCTTCTGGGTTAGTTGTCCCTGACCTTGAGCTTCCATTGGATTCATTGTTCAAGTCTTTGATTCCTCTAGGTATGTCAGGAGTGCTAGTGCCGGATGATGCAGCAGTTCTTAACTGCTCAAAATATAGTACCTGCACAACTACACGCAATGGTAGTCTCTCGTTTTGCACTGCATGCAAGCATGCGTCAACTGATAGCTTTCTACAATCCATCAGCTTGCATATCCTCTTCTTTTCGCCTTTGCTGATCCCAGGATGCTCCTGTGGTGTTTAAAAATTTGAAGCAAGATAAAATAGAAGGGAATGAATTAGTTACCTCCTAATACAACTTAAAAAAGAGTGTAGTTAAAATATTACTGCATATTGAGCACATAAAATTTCTATATGAACGAAATAATTCTTTTTGAGAACAATTACCTTCAGATATGTATCAATAGCCCTGTAAAGGCCATCATGAGCTGGACGAGAGATGCTAGACACTAACTCAGCAAGATTAACAAAATCAGACAAAGGTAAGTTGGGATCTTTTGCAATTTCAGCAAGGTATCCGTCTATCAGTTTTGCAACCATCAGCTTGGAAGCATCTGATAAAATCCCCGGTTTTCTTATTCCCTCTAGTTCACCACCCGCAACTGATTCAATCTCGGCATTGTAATCTTTCGTAAAAAACTCTGTAACAATGTTTTTTACTATACTAACATCATACATTGTAGCATCCCCTTCTGGTGCTTGAATCAAAATATCACTTACAGAAGCCTCCTCCAGCTGCTGCCCAATTCTCTTTACCAGCTCTTCTTTAGTTTTATCTCCTGATTCTACAAAAATGGCAGCTTTCAACAACTTGAGTAAGAACCTACAAGGAACACTGCCTTTCTCAGTAGGCAACAACCACACAATAGTTTCAACTATTACACGATGCTTTGACACATCCCCACACTGGATCATACCCTTGCTGAAATTTGGCAATCTTCTGTAAGCATATGCTTTCAAAGCTTCACCAATTACTTCATTGGATTGAACTGCCTTGGATTTAATATTTGTAATCACAGACTTGTATAGATCAACTTCAAGCTCGCATAAATCTTCTACCCACCAGTCTTTTGGAACCAGTCTTGTTCTGAGCCCATTCTGGTTTGACTCAATCCCATTTTCCTCTGGAAGCTTCCTCCGGTTATAGGTGTAGGACCAGTCAACTTTGGATACATCAACACATGCCTTATTTGCAATGGAATCAACGCAATGGCTGACAACCTTTAGGTCCTCAACCAAAGGTAACATAGACTTTGATGTCTGAAGAAGGATGATTGAATCCTTCCAACTACGGAAAATGCTAGAGCTAAGGAAAACATCAATCTTGTAAACGAGGTTTCCTTTCTCAATGGTCTCATGCATTCCAAGATACTCTGCTGCACACCGAGTTGCTATTACATTGTAAGCATTGAGGGTAACAGTCATACCATAGCAAAACTTAGCACATATTTCAAAGGTAGTTGCACCACCGGGAATGTCAGAAATCTGAACTTCATCTAAATGTTCTTCGTTGTTGAGGGAGATCAATGTCTGTAAGTGTGAACTCTTTGAAAGGAGAGGAAACTACACATCAAAGGATTTGGTATATATCAGTAACATAAAATGAAAACTTGCATCCAAATCTACTTAACTGTTTATTTTGAAGTTATAACTATTATGGCCAGTTTCCTCAGCGTCTACAGTGACTTTCAAGTAATAGTGGCCCAACCACATTCTTTGCAAATCTTACAGAGTTTAAACTCATAACAAAAGAAACTAAAACTGTTGAATTCAGCCTTAGAAAGCGAATTTAACATAGGTCAGTAACAGCTCTTATAGGTTCAGCTCCCTATCATAGAGCTATGCAGACAAGTGGTTTACCAGTTGAGTTTTTTACTGTTTGCCCTTTAGGTACATGCTAAAGGAATAAAAAAAATGACCAATTTACTTAACAAAATAAGACCAAACCCCCCCTAAATATCTTCAAAATCCAAAACCCATAATGAACAAAAGCATTTTTCTGTTGTTTTATGTGTTCTACGGGAAATGAACATCGAAGAGTGAACCATCCTCATGATACAATGATATACTGGGAACATAATATCAAAGTATGAATTTTAGTTAATAATTGTCCAGAACTTGCCATAAACAATTGAAATTTCATACTTGTACAAATCATTAGATATGTTTACTGGGCTGAATCATACCTTATGCAAATAAAACTTGATGTCTCCTACACTAACAACAATATCTGACGCCAACTCACTTGCCACATACCTGCACATGAAATGCATCTTGAGAAATACTGTCTGAAGGTTGCATAAAATGGAAAAAAAATTCCAGAAAAGTATGGGGCCAGGTTAAAAAATGATTGAGAACCTGAGACTTTGAATTTTCTTTTTCTTGTATACTCTTTTTAAATGTATTTTTCAGCATCACAATTGGACTAAACAAACTCGGTTAATAATTTGATGTTCAAATTCCAGGCTCAATATGCGAAATCTTATTGTATGTAGCTTTTTCCATGTGCCATATTTATCATGTTAAAACCTTTGTTCATATGAAAAGGATATCCAACTAATATATAATGGCTTCTGAAAGCTCGTTTAAACACCACGAAACTTTTCAAATAGCTTCTTCCCAGAGCAATGGATTCAGCATGAAAGCTAATTGGCTTTTTCCAGGCTACTTTCCTACATACTTGAAGCTGTCACACAGCAAAAGATGCTGTGTGCAGTAGTTATTAGGATAAGTGACTCAGTGACTATTGTGTTCCAAATTTTGGTTGATTTGGATCAATATTGTTTCTAAAAGGGTATGTATGACAAGACTAAAGAAAGTGTGAAAATTATGTGGCCAATATATCATAAAATTAACATAATTTGCATATGACAATACCAAGAATACAATTTTAGAGGATATAGAAAATGCAAGTGGGTTATGTTTAGTTGTCATATAAAAGAATACCAATAATTTGAATAAATAATTGGATAAATTGTCCTATGCAGCAACAACGCACTTAACAAAACAGTAGTTATAGGAGTTAATGGAAAAAAATAAGATAAAAAGATAATTAAACCATCAAAGGAATGCATGAGTCCTAGCTAGGGCGGCCACCAAAGATGCCACAGGTCAATAGCTATCAAGTACAGGGCACGATTATTGTTGATGTGTGTAATATTTAATATTTATATTTATATTTAATAAGCTACATTTCCCAACATTATCTTTTTGCGTATTTTTTTTACTCATACCATGCATTATGAAAGCTAGAAACCATTTACAAGTTCGAATAGTAAGAGAGTAGTTGTTGTCCCAATTAAAAAAGGAAGAAGATATAGGAATGAAACTGAAAACATCTCCTCAATCACAGAAAAGCTCCTTGAAGAATGAAGTGTGCGTACATAAAGAGAAATCATGACAAATAGGAAGTGTCAAATTCTTACATAGTGTGTTGGATTAGATACATGGTGAGAAATAATCAATTTATTTTTCATAGTGGATGTGAAGTAATAAAATAATAGCCTCTACTTTTTCATGGTATCACCATGATTTTGTAGGGTAGAATTGATTCTTCTGTGTTATCCAAACACTATCAATTATCCACCTTCAAAAGCAAACTATAGGAGCTAAAGAAAGAACCTATTGGGAGAACGTGTATGACACTTAACAGGTTGTGTAAATTTATGCATATTTGTTAAAAAAAAAAAGAGGAACGTCAACACATCAAGCAGTGTAATTCATCTCAGGAAAAAAACATAATGACACTGATAAAGAAAATACATAAACTCACCTAACATTGTTCCCATCAGTCTGAAAGGTATCAGGCTTGGATCCAAGCTTCATGAACTTCATCTTGACAGTATAAGATCTGCTTGCTCTCAGCTGAGGGCAACTCGATTGAAACAAGAGAAAAACAGATTTCACCACTACTCAGTAGCTGATCTCTAAATCCAATAAATCATAGATAGCCCCAATAAACATCCCTACACATGTAGCAGACAAAATTTCCCCAGGAAAGAGAAGACAGGCTCAGGTCAGAGGGCCAACTCACACTAAGATTAATCCAAGGTTGTTTGTTGGCTTAAGAGAGAAAAGGAAGGTTTTAGAGCAGGAAGGTTAAATAGTGCAGAGTATGACCGAATCTTTACAGCAAACAAGGCAGAAGGTGAATGAATAATGAGAGAGATGAGAGAGTCCAATTTTTTAAGCAAAGGTTCTCTTAAATGGGAAGAGACTCCACCAAGAGATTGTTTCCTTGGTCGGCGGCAAAGCCCACGGAGCCCGGGCGCACCGAGTCAGCTCAGGGGACACAGCCAACAGAGTGTTAACACTAAACAATTATCAAACCAGAGACACAAATCTGACTCCACCTCACTTTCCCATATTTCTTTATCTTTCACTTTCTGTTTCTTTGTTTTTTAAAAGCCAATAAAGATTCACACCAACGACACCTCTAGTGCCCTTAAAGCTCCAAGTTCCAAATCCAGCATCAATTTATATATCTAAATCTATACTTGTAATGCTTTTTTTTTTCTCCTTTTTTATATGGTTGAAGTTTGAAAACCTGCAACTGAAAACAGCATCTCGGTATCAGTTGAAAAAACCACCAAAACTGTAGACAACAAGAATCTTTTGCCAAGTATGGAATAAATGAAGAAGATCACGAATATGGAGTTATTATAGTAATGAACAATCATACATCAGCTACTTGCAAGAATATATCATAAACAAACTTAGGCTGCTGAAATCTGAGGAATCCACCAGAATGTATCACAGATATCTAGTAAAATAATGAAGGCAAGATCATAACTTTATGCTGTTTGGTGCTGTGAAACTCTCAACCACACATGAAGAAATATGCCCCAGATCAACTTGCAAATCACAATGACAAGCACCAAACTTCACTCTCCGTGTAGTTCCCAACAACACCCAACGCCCCATTTTTTTTTTAAACCCATAATATATAGATAAACGAACAACACGCATTGCCAAAAAAAACCTCCAATATTCGCACACCCCTTTTGTTAAATTTAGAGAAAAAAAATCAAATTTTTTTTCTAGAGAAAAACGGTAACAGAATATCGAACACAGCATAACCAGATACGAAGCTGAAGGTAACAAAAATAAAGGTAAAGCGAGAGAATGGTAAACCAAGATCTTACACCAGAATCACAGTGGCAAGAGACTCACGCACAGTGGGAGTTCAATAGAAGATGTACAAGACAAATGGTGCAGTGCAACAGGTGTTGTTGCTGTGCATGACAGTGTGTTTGTTTGTGTATGGAGTCAGGAGCACCAAACTGAGTTTCAAGTCCCAACTTTCAACACAGCCACGGAAGCCAGAAGCTGAAGGAGAAAACACACAAAAAAAAAGGAAAAAAGTAAAAAGAAAAAGAACAATCAAGCAGAGACTGAGGTGAAGCGGTTTCTTTTTCTCATGTGTAACTCAAAGTACAGAAAATGCCAAAGTGTTAAGAAACCAAGGTTGTGTTGTGTTGTGTCTAGCAGCCTTGAACATTGCCACTTTGTTACACTTTTCCTAATGCATTTTGGTCTTTGATTTTTGGTGAGAAAGTGTGTAGACACCATTCAATTTCTGGGGTGCAAGTTGCTGAGTTGTGCACGCCAAAACTGACACTTCAGCTTTCTCTTTTGCATCCCTTCAATAACGCGAACTTCTATACATACTATGCTCTAGTATGGTAGTATAGTAGTAAATGGACCTCTCATTAAATGGCTCAGTTCTGTTCATCTTCGCTTCTGCTGTGTTCTGATCAAAGTGTAGTGTGTAGCCAACTCAGTCCTAATCCTCCACCCTTTCATTTTCATCATCACTCACCTCTTTTTCCTTAGTGGACAGTTGGCATCGCCAACACTTATTTTTACTTTCTGCCTCAAAAAATATCACTACTACAATTTCCTTTTTTTTCTTCTTTTCATCTCTCCTTCTATCATTCTTCTTAGTCACTTTAAAACAATTCATCAAACACTTCAAACGCAACATTTTGAATTTGGAGCTTTAGGCAGGATTTAGTGACACCTGGTAAAAGTTTTATATTTTCTACTACATTAAAAATTATTGCAGAAAGAAAATATCCTCTATAAAATATTAAATTTATTTTTAATAAAACTTAAAACATTAAAAAGATGGAACGAATCAAATAGTTATTGATTTCTCTCCCTTTTTTTTACTTTATTTTTCTCTTAAGCTGTTTTCCTTCCTACCACACCAAACACGTGCTAAGCTGGAAAAAAAAAATCAATTATGGTTATTTGATAAAAAAATAGTTGTTTTCAAGCATACCTTTTCAATTAAATATCACTTGATAAAACTAATTTCTTTTTTTCATTTTCAGTGTCATTGTGTTAAAAGAAATCGATCATGATTAATGTCAACGAGTAATATGTTATAAGTTTTTTTTGATATTTTATTTTAAATATCCATAAACTTTAAAAAAAGATTTCATTAAACATCAATTTTACTTATTTACAAAAATTATTAATTGTTATAATGATAAGTTTAGATATTAATTTATAAAATAAAAATATATATATTTGGTTATAAAAATAGACATATTTGAATAAATAATTATAACTGAGTTACTAATTAATTAAAGATTAATTAAAAACCAATTCTTTTAGTAGTAAAAATTTTAATAGTTAATGTTCAGTGGCTAATTTCTTTTTGTAGTTAAATTTTATAAACCAATTTAAAGATCAATTATGATTTTTTATTTATAATAGTGACTATTTTAGTAACCAATAATTTTTTTATTTTATAATATTTTTTTTGTAATAATATAATTAAATTAATAACATAGTGCATATTTGATTTCACTTTGAAAACACCCAAAATCAATTTACGCTAATAAATTGTTTAGAGACACTCAAAATCAATTTTTAAAATCAATTGTAGATGGAAAATTCACATCAAAGAAAAGCAATTCTTTTTAGCTTCTCCATCAACCAAAATTGATTTTTCCAAATTAAATAGAATCAATTTTCTTAAAATATTTCCAAACACACCTTTAATGTCAAATTAGTTCTTAAAATGTGATTTAATATCGACTTAAATGACAGAATATCCGCACAAAATAAAATGACAAAATATTCTCACAAAATTTAACAATGAAGAACAAATTGTGTACGTTGTTGTATATTTATGACTAAATGTAAAAAAAAAAAAAAAAAAAATTT
>Ga0209589_1000772_pt1 | contig 47810 bp, 26 predicted proteins | sample CowpeawhiteBW_FD_187525 | JGI IMG/M metagenome (GOLD analysis project Ga0209589, IMG submission 187525) | Root nodule microbial communities of legume samples collected from California USA - Cow pea white BW (SPAdes) (version 2) | ecosystem: Host-associated > Plants > Roots > Nodule | place: USA...
ATATATATCTATATATTAGTAACTTATTTTTTTATTATATATATATATATATATATATATATATTATTGTAGTCATTTATTATTATTTTTATTTTATTTATTCTTAATGTTTCTTAAAAATTACTTAATTTTTTTCTCAATATATATAATACAAAACACTAACAAAAACATAGAATTTTTTAACTTTTATATTTAAAATAAAGATAAAATAAATAATATAATTTATTAAAAATATGGATGTTACATAAATGGTGTATTAAGTCCACATAAATTGGGCTTACCAGATTATCAAATCCACATGCAATAAGACTCCATAGGTAATTGGGCCTCTTAGTCAAATCTATTTAAGTAAAATTTTACAAAATATAATAATATAAATAACAGATTAAATAAGAAAAATATTTATGTATTCATTAATATGTTAACTGGAGCGTTGAAATATTTTCTGTAAAATACCCTTATTTGGTGTGGGATGACAACAATCTAAGAAAAGAAAGACAACTACATAAAGTATCAAAATGTTTTTGAAGTCTCCGCAAAATATGTTTGATTCCGTAAAAACAATTTATATCCTCCATCTGTAGCCAGTGTTTCTTCAAAGTTTATAAATGAATTCCAACAAATAAAAAATCGTATTTAGACATTTGTTGATATTTACATATATCATTATAATATTAGCGAAAAGATAAAAACAAAAAATAATAGTGCAACATGTCTTCCAATTGATGGAAGAAAAAAAAAAGAATTTACTTAAAAAACATATTATTGAATTATAAACCATAACAAAAATAAAAATACATGAATTTATTTATTTTTTATTAAATATTACTTATTTTTATATATTATACAATAAGATATATATAAAAAATAAAATGCGTGTTCTTTAATATTAATTAATATAACAATAAATTTGTACTCCTTTCAAATAGGAAATACAAATACATATATATATATATATATATATATATATATATATATATATATGTGATAGTAAAAAGTATGTTTACCAATTTCCTAGGAATTAAAAAAATAATAGTAAAAAGTAAGAGATAAAAGACAATAGAGAAAGAAAATTGGATGAGTGAGGGTTTTGTTGAAGAGAAATAAAATTGGAAGGCAAAAACCCTCGTCTTCTTCAAAACCCTAAAACGTGAAAGTGTGGTAGACAACAACTGCATATTCTCTTTTTTCTTGCGATGTTGGAAATCAAAACCGCCAAGACCCGCAAGGGCAAGCGGGAGCTCGAGAAGCGCGCCCCCAAGCTCGTAAGTATTCATCCATTTTTTCCTCTCTTTCCCTCTCTCTCCGTTTCTTTTCCCACAAAATCTCACATTTTCCGGGAAAATATTTTTGCAGGTGGAATCGGGGAAGAAAACGCTGATCTTGCATGGAACGAAGACCAGCGGCGTGCTGAACGCCGTGCTGGCGCAGATTTATCACCTGAAAAAGCACGACGCCGTCAAGTACAGCCGGAAGAATGAGAACATAAAGCCCTTCGAGGCCGGTGGCGAGACTTCTCTCGAGTTTTTTTCTCTCAAAACCGATTGCAGCATATTTGTGGTAATTACCCTCCGTACCGTTAGGGTTAAGAATATGTAAATGACTTGGGTTTATTTATGTGGAGGATAGCCGTCATTAGTAGATATAGTGGCGTGTCTGTGTTTTTGTGTTATGGTAATACATGGTTTTATATTTTTTTTATCAGAAACAATTGTAGGCAAAAAAAAAAATGTTTGTATGTGAGGATAGTAATGGAGAGTCTGGATATGTTGCATTCGAAGTAATATGGCTTCAGGTAGTATTTGGGGGTAGGGTTTGCAAAATTTCAAATGAATTTTGAGTGGTTGTGAGTTTTTTGGCTTAAGACCACGTGTACCTCCACCCGAGGCAATTTCACTCGAACAGGATCAGACCACTGTGTGTGATGAAACTGACCTGCATATTTGACCTGTATATCCAGGATTCGATTAATTAGTCCAGTTGAAATCTTTCATTTTTAAAATATTTTGTGTGAATAAGGCAATTTAGTTTTCTAATTCTTCACATTTGTTCTGAACATGTGTTTTAATTTCTGATATGATTTGCATCTGTGAAAATATTGTTTAACAGAACAAATAAGTAAATATTATCAGTTTTTAGAATTCAGAGAAGTGTAAATAGAGGAAAAAGAGGGTGTTTGCATCAGTTTTGGGATAAGATTGTTCTCTTTGAGATCGTGTAAAGATGCAGATTTTCTTACTGCTTGTCTAGTTTATTGTCAACAAAGTGTAGAACCCCTAGGAAAGCAATGCAGCACACTGTAGTTTCTGCATAAATTTGAGATTTGATGTATAAAATACGGAGAATGCATGTATCCAACATTCAAACGCTCTATAATTCTTTCATTTTAGGTGTTTGAATTGAATTGACATTTTTCTCATCTTGCTTGGAAAAATATCCTACCAAAGTTTCTATCGTTTTAAAGATTCTTTAAATTTGATTTCCAAACAAGTTGATTTGATTTGTGTATGAGATTTTAAATTACTTAAAAGTTTATTTGTTCTCTTTAAATTCTCCATCCAAACATTAAGGTTTGTCGGTTTGTTTGTATTTTTTGCAGTATGGATCTCACTCAAAGAAGCGGCCTGATAACCTTGTTATAGGGAGAACTTATGATCATCACATCTATGATTTAGTGGAGGTTGGCGTTGAAAATTTTAAGCCCATGGAGTCTTTTAGTTATGATAAGAAGTTGGCTCCTAAGGAAGGGTCAAAACCTTTTATTGTTTTTATTGGAGAAGGATTTGAGTCTGTGGACGAGTTAAAACATTTGAAGGAAGTTTTGCTTGATCTTCTTCGTGGTGAGGTGCGTTGCCATTGTTTTTTGTGGTCTTGCAGCATCACACTTGCCTTTTGCAGCATCACACTTGCCTTTTGCTTTTATTAACCAAAATGATGTGATGGATTGTGCAGGTTGTGGAGAATCTAAATCTTGCCGGAGTAGACCGGGCATATGTATGTGCCGCCCTTTCTCCAAATCGGGTGCTTTTTACACACTGTGCATTGCGGCTGAAAAAGTCTGGCACTGTTGTGCCAAGGATGGAATTGGTAGAAGTTGGCCCTTCCATGGATTTTGTTATTCGCCGGCATCGTCCTCCTAATGAAAGTTTGAGGAAGGAATCAATGAAAACATCAAGGGAGAAGCCGAAGAAAAAGGTTGGCTACATGTCCCTGATCTATTTGCTTTATCTGTTACTATATGAAACTGGGTACCTAAATTCTGTACTTTCTGTCACTCTCACAGGAGAAGAATGTTAAAAGGGATGAATTAAAAGGAAAGATCGGAAGTATTTATATTCCAGATCAGAAGGTAATATAGACTATTTTCGTTGCATCAACTGTTATAAATTAGCTCCGTTTGGAAAATTTTTGAACGTTGCCTTGTCATGTTACTTTTCTTGTTCTGTCTGAAAGATATACATAACCAACTGCAACAATTTGTGATTGCTTAGGTTGGAGAAACTGCTTTACCTTACAAAGCAAAAGGAGTCAAGAGAGAGCGCCGAGAAGCCAAGCGGAAAAATGATAAGGATGGAGAAAATGCTCCAAAAAGGCAGAAGGAAGATTCTTAATACTTATAAATTACACCTGTTGTCCTTCTCTGGATCTGATTATAAAGTGAACAATTGTAGGTCATATTATATTAATCTGCATGTTTTTGGGTGTCATGAATATTCATGTTCCCCTGTTCGGGGGATTTTGTCATCATTTTATTCACTGTATTTTTTTCCTTCATATTTTGCCTAATTGAAATGCTGCCCTTGATTATCTAGTTTGTGAAATCATGTGTCGGAGCTTCTATTGTCTTCCTTTTCTATTTGACGAAATGTTGGATCGTATTATTTTACTGTTTGTAGCGCTTCTCCGTAAGTAATGTTTGAGTATTGTTTGCAGTGGATGAAAGTACGTTGCAGTAGATAAAATTTGTTATGAGGAAAACTAGATCTTTTATATAAAACTATGAATCTGTTTAGTTGGTGGTTAAACTCAATTTGTGGTAGTATATTTTTAGTTTCCATTATTCGTGTCAAACAATATCATATTGGCCAAAATAAATCCAATTAGAAGCTAATTTTTTTTTCCCCAAAATTTTAGTTGCATATTTTCTTCAAAAGTGATTCTAATATTATTATTTGAACATTTTTTTTTTCTTTTCAAATTCACTTTTAAATTATCATTCGCATTCCTTTTTGTTATATATCGTGCTCGTTGTTGAAACATCAAATTTTCCAACATTCAATTATCAACTTGAATCATCATTTTAAATGGTGAATGTTTTTAAGAATTAGGTGAGATTGTAATTTTAGTCTGAATTAAAAGTTCATTATAAATGTTTCGATTCAATTATTTTAGTTCTATTTTTTTCCTTGTATTTAGTTTCAGATTTTAGACAAATCCTAATTTTAGTCAATTCTTTAATTTTGTTTGTTTATTTTTTTTTATATTTTAATCTTAATGGCAGTTTCGATAAATGTGTTAATATTAGGACTCAATTCATCCAAATCGAAAGAAATAAAATCAAATAAATTTGAAATTAATCAAAATTGTAGATTCTCCAAAGCGTGAATACTAAAATAAAATTGTAATAATAAAAGAACGAAAACGAATTAAGAGGAGACAAAAATTGCAATTTTTTTAAAAATTCGAATGACAATTTTTACCGAGTCTCATTTTTTCTCTTTCCAATGTGTTTTTAATTAGATTTATTTTATTAGTATCAAATTAGATATTTCTCGTGTAATTAATTAATTATATATATATATATATATATATATAATTAATTAGAATAAGTATTTTAAATAATAAGAGCGTTTTTAAAAATAAAGAATTTTCATGTCTCATTTTTTTTTTAATTTGATCTTTATTTTGAAATTTAATTTTAATATTTGTTAGAAGAAATGAACAAATCGATAAAATTAAGTAGCTAAAATTCTATCGTAATATTAATTATTTATTGTAAATATATAACAGAAATTATATGGGAAAATTATTTACAAAAAAACATAACTGTAAATTTTAGTTATATAAAATAAATGTTATTGTGTAAATTGCACTGGTTTAAGTACAGGGTATAATATAATTTATAATTTATATATTAAAAATTTTAACTATATAAAATTAGTAATTTAACACGTGGCATAAAAATAAAATACTAATCTAATAAAAACACTTAACAAATTTAAATAATCTTAGCAGAATATTAGTAACAGACTAACTAAATAAAAAGTAAAATAAAAATTTGAGAAGCATAAAATGAATAATCAGTGAATGTTTGATGAACCTGCCTTGTATCGTATGAGTATTTGCTTGAATCAAGCATCAGGTGAAAACAAAAAGTATATTTTACTTGAATATGGAAGTTGTCAATGCTTACACAATGAGAGTTTACATAGACAAAAAATTATGGACAATTAGAGAAATAATGTGAAAAGAATAAAGAATTGAAAGCAAACAAGGAATAAAAGCAGGATAATGAATTCAGTTCATAAAATCAAATGACTCAAAAATATGACCCCGAGCAACCATTAACATAGCAAGCACCCAAAGGGCAACAAGTGCAGGTGCAGATGAAGCCCTATGGATCAAGACACTGAGGCCTATCTTCTTTTGGCTCATCTACTTCACCAATAGAAGAAGGTTCATGTTCATCACCTGGCCACTTATCAATTCCCAAACTTCCAGAGCCACCAATATCCCAGATGTCTGATTCAGACATGCCACTTGTTACTCCAAACTCTGGAACATGTTCATAATTCATAGGATTGCCCCACAGTTCATTCCCACAGCTTGAACCAGCACCACTGAGATTGAGGCCAGAATCCCATATATCTTCAAGCTTGATGATGTCTTCAGCTCCAAGAGCAGAAAAATCTTGAAAGCCTTTCTCCTGGGTCAGAACCTCTGGGAAGGAAGTAAAATAATCTGCAGGAAGTTCTAAACTTGGACTCATAGGACTCATAACACTCTTCCCTTTGAAAAGGGGATCTTCAGATGATCCTTCTCCAATCATCATTTCTGCAGCCAAATCATCTGTTACAATATTCTGAATTTGAGCAGTGAGATGTTGTGCAGCTCCACTCATTTCTCCTGCCAAACCCTGTGAAAGGTAGTGAGGAGACTGTTCAATGGAAACTGGACTTAGTTTTGGAGTTTCAGAAGACATGCTTATATTTGTCCAATCAGGTTGGTGGTACCTCACTATCTGTCCTTCTTGGAGGGTTTCTGGTGTTCCAGTTTCATGTTGGTGCTGCTTCACAAACTTTCTTACCACTCTTGGAGAATCTATTTCTCTCTGTTCCTTCTTTTGCCTAAGGCGTGCTAAAAAGGCTGGGTTTTGGATCAACTTGGCCAGGAAAGAAACCATTTGTTTCTGCCTTTGTTCTGCAGATTGGAGCCTTTGATTCACTTCTCCTGCACGGTTAGCGGTTCTTCGTTGCTCTTGCTGCAAATCAACCACCTCTTCCATCAACATAGTCCTTTCTTTCCTAAGCTTTTCTATCTCAACCTCAACCTCAGACCTCCCTGCCTCAGTGGTACAAGCTCCGATTCCAATATAGTTACCAACCTGCTGGGATTGTTGTGGTGATCTACGTCTTTGTATGTTCTTCAGCAAGTGCTTCTTCGATCTCTGGAATGCTTCATTGAAAAACTCCCACTTGTCTGTGTCAATCTTGCGGAATCCCTGGAGACAAACACCAAGTTACCTGAGAATGTATGGAGCAGAAGCAGAAGGCCCCAAGACAAGAATGAGGGGGAAAATGGAATAAACATTAGCAAGGGAAAACAAGATATACATATGGTTTAGGTACACCAAAAGTTTTAGGCACTATCAGCTGACAGAGAGAGGAAGCTATATTGGAGAATGCATTCTATAAATTCATTCACACACATCTAGAGAACTACCTGTGGAAGATGAAATCCCTTCTAGAGAGGGAGAATATTTCTCTCCTGTTGTCACTTCCAGTAGTAGTAGTAGTGGTAATCTCTCAAGTCTCAATCCTAACTACAATGCCTTGAGTAAAAATCCAAACCATACTCATATTACTCAATTCCAAAAGTAACAGTAATAAGCATAACTCAAAGTAACACACAAGACTCACAACAATACATCTCAAGATAGCAGCAATTGCAATAGCAGATCCAGTAGACTAAAATATCAGAGTCATGATATGCCAACACTCCATTGTTTCATTCACCTCATTAACGTCTTTCTGTCAGTATCTCTATCACGTCACATTACCTATTATAACTACATTTGTTTCCTTTTTCTCTCTTTGTTCCTCTACTTGTCAATTAGATTGGAAGTGCCCAACAATCTTAACTCTGCCTTTAACAAAGGAGAAAACACAAGCAAAGAAACCAAGGGATAATTTGATTCTTTTCACTTTCTGTTTTGAGAACTGGTTTCCAATCAATTTGAGATGACCAAGAATTCAATTTCTCATCCAAAATCTTCGAAGTTGCAAATTGTTTCTAAAGCAAGGAGAGGTTTTCTAAACCAAAATGCAAACAGTAGGAGACGATGTTCCCATTTTTTTGTTTTCTTCCAAGTACTATCTAATGAAGTACTCAGAAACAAACTTATAAAAAACAGAAATGGTCTCACTATACGAACACTTTCCACTGCGATCAGGGTTTGGAACAAAACAAAACAAAACATGGTCTTACACAAAACAAAGCTTCACTCTCTCTCCCCGCACAAATACACTACACACTCAACCATTACAAACTCGCACGCATTCAAAAAATTCGTGCAAGCAAGCTAAGAAACCATACTACCTATTTAAGAAACAGAACACACCATAAAAAAAAAAAAAAAAAAAAAAAAAAAAAAAAAAAAAAAAAAACAAAAAAAAAAAAAAAAAAAAAAAAAAAAAAAACGTCAAAATTTCAACTTTATATACATTCTCACACCCCAGTGGATACATCAACTTGTCCAATCAAAGTACATACAAGAAGTCAATCTAAACCCAAATTACAAAAACACCCAAAGAAAACAGCAAAAGTAAGTTACATAAGGACCCAAAAGGCAAAAGCAAAAGAAGAGTTACAAAGAGATAAAAGGGAAGCAGCCATTTTGAGGCCGAACGAAAGCAGAGGGAGGATACCCACATAAGTATTAAGCTGGCGAACGAAACTGGAGAAGTTGTTGTGCTTGAAATGTCGCGGCAAGACGACTCTGGCGAACTCGAGAGGGTCCCAGACGACGAAGCTAAAGCCGGAGGGGCCCCAGGAGATGATGGGGTCGAGAGTGGGGTCATCGACGAGGTCGAAGGTCTTGGACAAAAAGGGCGGAACCGGGTTCATCTGCAGAACCTCCAAGGGCTTGGGAGAGTTGTCATCGGTGGGGTTCATTGTGAAGAGAAATTAAGGAATAATAAGAGAGGTTTAGAGTGCAGTTTGGAGGGTAAGAAAGGGGTTATTAAAAGGGTGCGAGGGCGGTGGAGGGTGGAGGAATGGCGGTGGCAAAGAAGGGCCATTGCACAGTGAAAGTGTGACTGTGAGAGTGCCGACTTTGATTAATATTTGAGGTTGAGGTTGAGGTTGGTTTGTTTCGTGGCAGTTACGTTGGTTAGTTACAACTGGGGATGGTTGATTCTTGGGGAACAGTGTTTGTGTGTTGGGACCGCGTTGTTGGATAGATATTTTTGTCACACGAACTACTGTTTACCTGTTTCTTGGGTTGGATTTTGTGGTCACTGTCACTGACAGCGACTGGTCAAGTCAGATACTTAATGCCCAAGACAACTCTACCAACCAATACCACACTGCTAAACTTCCTTTTTTCCTCTTCTTGTCTTTTCTGCGGATTTTTCCTGGGACCCTAGCTTTTTTCTTTTTTTATTTTATTGCAGATTATTCATAATTGTGGTCACAGAATAACGAGTTCACAGTAGCAAGGGTTTTTTTGTTCTTCTTTCATCAACACATGTTGTGTCTCTGGGGGGTTCGCTAAACTAAAAGGTTAAATCAAATTTGCAGTGGGATTTTGCTACCACGGATTCCTCTTGGCTTGATAGAGAAAAACCAGAGATTTCGATTATTTCGTCTGAAAAAAATAGATTAACAATTTTGTTTGCTGAAAAAAGCTTAAATTTATAATCAAAAGCCAATGAACTATGTTGAAAATCTTTTATTTTTTATGCTTTTGTAACAGAGTCTGGTTTGAAAACCAGCAAGCTCTCTATCACGTTTCTGTTCGGCTCTGGCTGCTGAATGGTACTATTTTTCTTTTATAAATTCAAATTAATTTGCATATAGATTAAACGTAGAAATCTATATAAAGCACATGATTTTTTTCCTGGTTAATTTATACATAAATGAATTCCAACTTACAAAAAACTCATGTTTCTTGGTTTCTTATTCGAACATCTGTTATGTTGAAAATATATAATTTATACTTCTTTCACCTCAAATTTTTACATTTACAATTTGTCCCAAAACAAATTACTTGTATTCTAAATTTACAAGGCACTGATTACTTTTATCCTAAGTTACCCTTAAATAACCTACCTCAATAATCTTACTGAATTTTGAATATTATATCTGTTAATTATTCAACCACTACTTGAGAAAATGACTATTTTAGTAAAATTATATTATAAAAACACATTTAATATTATTCTCAATTTATGTGTAAAAATCTTAAACTGTGGATAATTGGATAAAGCTGAGGCTGTCCATTAACACGTATTCTTTATTTCTATACTCCAATTTAAAGGAAAACGATTTTTCCAACTAACAGATTTTTTTTTTTTCTCAAAATTCTAGAATGAGTAGCAATTATATAACTCAAGAAAAATGTGGCGTGGGTACAATTGAGTCGTGTGCATTCCAGCACGAGGGGCAGAAAGACATTAATAATACCAAGGAAAATAATACATTGAAGGGGGGGACCAGTTGGTTTGAAAGGACTCCTACCACTGAACTGATTCAAGTACATACAGAGTCTATTCATTGGTTTAGGAACAAAAAATGTAGAACACCGCCGGCAAAGCTGCTTATCATTTAACTGAATGTAATTACAATGGGAAATTTTTTTTACATACAAAACTATGGAAGGAGAAAAATAAAATATTTCTCAGTAAAATTACAAGATCACCTAATCAAACAATATGTCGGAACAATAAAGATGGAGTATCCTTGCTCTGGGTCGGAAATCAGTATTCTTAAACCTGAATTAAAGAAATATACAATTGACTCTGCAACCAAAAGACACGAACAAGCATTAGTTTGACCACGAGATAAGTCACACGATCAACAAGGACACAATAAATAAAGATAAACTTTTAAGTATATTTTTTATCGAGTTGTAGGTAGGCTTAGTATGATTAATTCTCTTACCAGCTCCAATTATAATAATGAGAAAATCAATATTTCCACTAGAAAATCGATGGTCATTCCCCTTACCCAAAGCAGAAGCTAAGATTGAGAAATACTAGGTCCCATCTAGATTTAGTGTTGGCAAGAAAACCTTTATGGAATTCGGGACGTACCTAGGACAACTAAAAATAGTGTAATCTTGTTAGACATCAAGATCGATAAAATCCTGTCATATGTGCATGAAAAGCTACTTGGTGTTCCAACCATTCAGCTGAGTAATGACATGTTCGGACGACCAGGTTGAGGTGTAGGGGGTTTCAGCAATGGCCTCAAAGAATCCATAATACTCGCAAAAGAAGGTCGTTTCCAAGGCTCGCTGTAGTAAACAGTGAATATCAATAAACCATTTTGATAGAATATTTCATTGAAATGTATAAAGGCAAAAATGCATCTGAACTCACTTGGCCCAGCAAGCCTCGATTAGGGCAGCTACTTGGGGATTCACATCACGTGGGATCTCAAGCCTTTTTCCCTTAAAGCCAACAGCTGCCACAACCTGCAGGCCAATATGAATTCGTCAACGTTGAAGAAAAATAAATAAATAAATAAATGTAATAGAAACATAATAGTTTGTGAACCCTTCGCCCGGATCACTCTTTAAACCTGGAGTGTCCTTTTACACTTATACCTGTGTATGCAAATGCAACCAAATGAAGTATAATATAACAATGAATGACCACCATGAATTGGGATAATACTCAAAAGTAAAAAAAAAAAAACATCCGTTCTTCCACAACATTCACAGTATACCCATCATTTTTAACTTGTCCAATACATGCTCCAACCAGTATATCGCAATAATTTTTAGATTTGTATTCCCCGCCACATGCTACTCGAATTGCATACTACATGTTAATACGGCCATTCATTTCACACAAGTCTCATAAATGCTGAAGCAATATAATTATAACAGAAGTAGCATAAACATGAAGCAATTTCATGCATAACAGTTATTATAAAACAAACCTGTGCAGGATTTAAATTAACCCATGGCTGTTGCAATGTTGCAAGCTCCCATAAGATTACACCAAAGCTGTAAATATCTGACTTCTCATTTGATGGCTCATCACGAAGAACCTCTGGAGCCATCCACTCAGGCTATGGGAGGAAAAGGAGAAAAATTAAATGTACCTCTCAAACATAAGAAGTGCAAAGTAAAAATTTCCGAAGCAAATGAGAACTTACAGTCCCAGCAGCTGACTTGGATGAGAGAAATGTATTGGCCTTCAGACGGGAAAGCCCAAAATCACAAACCTACAAAGTAGCCAATATCATTTAGACAGGGGAAAACCTCCATATATGTCCAAGACAACAGATCAATCCCTCCCACTCACTAACCCCAATAAACAAAGCTGGCCAAGACAAATTGTTACCAACACACAGCACATGTTATCATACTAAATGGCGTTTCAACAACTTCACAAATTAGCACCAAAACAAGCACAACTAATTAGCAGAAAAGGCTGGCTCCTATCAAAATAGAGTAGCTTCAGAAATAAATTCAATCTTCCACCAGTTCAAAAGTATACGGGTGAAACCAAAATACTAAATTTTTAGTAGAATGTACCAAGAAAAACAGTATTAATTACTATTTCAAGAAAAAATCAAATCAATAGCTTATTCGTCTAGCTCCATCTCTCTAGAAAATATAAAAGAGCAGTCAGTCGTGCTATGTGGAAAAAGTGTCATTTTCCTAATGGGATGACATACAAATTTCTAAAGGACAGGTGAGAGAAGGTTGCTCTGTCCCAGAAGAAACCTGAGACAGCCAGCCCTCCTACTAACTGAGCAAATATAACATCTTACTACATTCAAGCTATGCTAGAACAAAAATGATGTAAACATAGGTGGTGACTAATTATAGAATTGTATCAATGCAAGGCTATCTGCAAGAGAAGTGGAATTCTACTGCCATGGGTGATAAAATGATTTATATGAAACTCTAAGACTATTTGTATTTGGTATATTAGAGAAAACTTCATTCCTACCTTCACTGTATATTTCTTGTCAACGAGAAGGTTTGGAGATTTCAGATCTCTATGAACAATGGGGGGGTTTCGTTTATGAAGATAATTCATCCCCTTTGCCTGCAAATAACAAAATAACATGGTTAATCAAAGAATACAAATATTATGACATTTCGATTTCAAAAAATGATAAAAACCAGAAACAATAGATTTCTAAATGCATACCACATCATAAGCCATACTAAGCCTACGCCTCTCATCCAACACCTCTTTGGCACCAGATCTATGCAACAGCCTATATAAGCTACCCCTGCACTTCCGTCAAAAACTCTTAGAATCTCAAGGTCCAAATATCCTATAATCCTATAGCCTTAAAAAACTTCACTCTTTCAAGGAAAAGAATGAAGAACAGGGAAAGGAGTACAACCTTGATAAATATTCCGTGACGATTGATAAGTTAGGGGGCTGAGTGACTGCACCCATAAACAAAACAATGTTTGGATGCCGCAAACGTTTCATTATTGTAACCTACAAGAGAAGGGAAAACAGAGCTCAAATGAGCAGCAAGCAAAAATCTAAATAGCACATATATGATGCATGGTTAGGACTTAAAGAATACCTCCCTCAGGAACTCCTGGAAGCGCTCAGCATGAAAATCTTGTTCCATCAAAATTTTCACAGCAACATCCTGCAATTGATTGTTTTGAAGGATGTAAGAACAGAAAAACTAAAAGATAAACAGGGTTGAAAGGACGAGGGAAGCATAAGAAAATTGTTTGTGAAACACTATTTCTGTTTCAAGCTTCAATGAACCAATCCTGGAAAATGCACAATCCTCCTTGAGAATATATAACCCCCATGGCCCCAACGCATTTGCATTCCAATTGATGACACAGATATAGCTAAAAAAACTTGAAAACAAAAGAACATAAGCCCAAAATATCTAACACTATGGCAACAGTATTTAAGGCTCCATTTGTTTCCTGAGAATAAAATGTTTGATGGAAATAGTTCCATGAGCAACAAACACCTAATCCTCTTGGCAGATGACATTTTTTCAAATAAACTCCGGGTCTTTTGATGCGCAACTCAATTGGAAAATAGAAATTGTATACTGTTACTGATGGCTGGGCTTGTCCTAGATGTACATTTAGAGGAGCCAATAAAGATTGTCTTTAATAATACTATGTAAGGAGTAACATTGGGCTGGACTTCTGTTTATATCAGTTTTACGATACCTGTCTTTGGCATATATTATTAAGCATAAATAGAAGAAAACTAGTTAAGGGTCAGTGTATCATATAACAATATATCAATTATACAGCATCTTATTACTCTCTCTCTATTCACTTTTTCTTTTTCATTCATTCCCTGAAATTTTAACAGGAACAATTCAAACAACCACATGCTGGCCAATTTATACAGCACCAATTTGAGAGAGAGAGTGGCTTACCGAGCCATTCCACTCAGCACGATGTACAGTGCCAAAAGAACCTGAAATACAAAAACCACTTTCAATTTAATAACTACAGATATTAATTACAATCATGCCACTAGAAAAATCAAGTTACTGATTCATTAAACACTGCTCCTTTAGTTAGAAGACATTGATTATTAACTTGGTTTGGGAGAAGAAATAATTGTGTTGTGTGGTATATGCGATTGGATGTTACATTTTGAATTCTTTTATTTAGTGATCTAGCCATGAAGCCCTATGAAAGACCCAGATCAAAAGTGCATATGGATTGGAGACTGCACAACTGAGACGGCTTCATTTTTTCGGTTTCCTTTTTTTCTATTATCATTACTTTATATTCTCTTTTTTCTGTCCAATAGTATGGCTACTTTTGTCCCCAAGACTTTTAAAAACAAAAATTGCGTTATAAAGGAGGATATATACCTGACCCAATTTTCTCTCTTAAAACAAGATCACTCCATGGGATGTCCAAATCCTCCATGTCAAGTGTAAGCTCTCGAGTAGGTTTGCTAGGAATTAGTTGACTTCCTTCAACAAACCTCTTGCCCTCAATCATGTCATCATTAGGGGTTGGTATACCAACAGGACGCTTATGCTTTACTGGTGGTGGATACTTTCCCACGGTCGAGTCTACAATGTTCTGAGGAGCATTACCTGCTACATATGTTTCAGAAAACTGTTCACGTGTGCTGGGATGAGAATCTTGGGGATGGAGAGGAAGATGGGAATTTCTATTGCTGTCTGTTGAAATTGGCCTCGGGTTATTCCTGTCTTTGTACTTCCCATCAAACTGCTCTGAAATCGAGAATCCAGAACTTCCATTGGCAACAGCTCATGTAAAAAAAATTATAGGGTATTCTATACTGGCACCTAGTTCAAATTTAGAGGATAGCAAGAAAAACTAAAAGTAATGTCCCGCATGCAGCATGAACATTTATTCAAAGAACATGCTTTTTAGCACTATTCCAGATGTTGATTTAATTATTAAACTATCAGAATGGAACTATGGCAGGAATCGCAGATTTAACACCCTAAACTGATACTCAAGAGCAGAATGCTACTCCTCAGAAACGATATATTCTTCACCTACACTTAAAGCCAAAACTAATTGCAAAAACTAACTCCTCACTCTCCCCTCCTAATGACCATCCCCCTATCGGGGATCTATGGCTCTATGACAATACGTAACTAACTCTTCATACTCAGATGACCAAGTATAGTAGCAGCCCGTCATTTTTCATTTAACATAAACCTTCCAAATTTTGGTCTTCTTGGGCACCCATCCCTATCACAGAGTAACTAGCTTAAAGCAAATGATTTCATTGTTCATTAAAAAATGGAAATTAAAACAAAAAAGATCAGGGAGACCTACATTTTAAATTATTAATAATTGCAACAATAGGCCATTACAAGGATCTTTCAAGAAGTGAAAACAACAACAAAGCATTCCCAGATACAGAATATCATAAAATAATAGGAAATATGAATATAACCTGCAGAACTGTTGTCAAAGACGAGTTCAAGAGACAGACAGTCCGAGAAATACTGTTTGGCCAGTGACCTGAAATCAATGGTAGGTTCAGCTGGTTTAAGTCGTGGAAAGCGCAAGGGTGAAGAAAATGAGATGGAAGATGGACCATTGAGCAAGGAATCAGGCTCAGATAAGTGTCCTGGCTTTCCAATTAAATCAACAAGATATTCCCTGTATTCAAATTATGTCAGATGAGAGGTGTAAGGAACATTGCTTTTAAGAAACATATATTTAAAATGTTAATCTATACAATGCTCACATAAAACTTAACCATTTGAATAATGTCCTTTTCCATGGTCATCATAACTCATGGATACTAGTTTTAACACTGCAGCTCTACTCATAAACAGAAAAATGTGTTTGGCAATAGAGCACATACCTGTCGAGCCCAAATCGTACAAGACAAGATGAGGCATCATCCCTTTTGCAATATTTACAACCCTTTGCAATTCGACATGGCAAATCGATGGCATCAGCTAGTACCTGAAAATATTGATTATAAAGCAGGTCATTTAAAAAACAACTTAAGCACAATTGCATGCACTAAAGCAGCAAAAAGAAAAGTCAACATGCACAATCACACCCTTAACTCCAAAGGAAAGTGGAGCCTTACTTTGAATAATATAGCACGATGCCTGCAGAGGCCGACAGATAGACTACCTATTGGAATAACAACAGATCCTAAACAATCTTTAAGATCATTACTGCAATCCCTCCAGATGGAAACAAGGTTATCTTCCCCAACAGAAGCTGATCCCCTTGTTACAGCAATAAAACACAGTTAGAATGACATGACCAGTAAAAAAGTTAAATAGGTCAATCCATGAATGTCAAGGAAGCTCACCCCATTCGGTTGCAAACCAGCTTGGAGAGCTGATCTACAACATCTGATGTTGTTATGCTGCTACAAGAAATGTTATGAGCTCTATTTTGCAGATCTCTTAAGCTGGGGTCACTGCGTTGATCTACCAAAACTACTTCAAGTGAAGAAACAATGCAGGGATTCACAGACTTCAGCATATCAACTGAAGGAATTCGGCCATTTTCATGCAGATCAGTGCATACAGTCCAGACAAAAGAATCCATCCCGTGAATTAAGTAAAAGCCATCCGGAATTTTGTCAGAATATGACAGGCAGCCATTCACCTGGTGCATGTTGTTAATAAGACACAAAATCAACGTCTACCAAATATCAACAAGTGCAACAAGTCTGTCAAAATGAAAATTTTCCAGTTTCCTTCCTCAACTTTCTAGGAAAAACTAGAGAAAATTTTTAAAGGAAAATAAAAGTAGAATAAAGAGTGGAGGGAAATTTTTCTTCTTAAACTTAATTCATATAACCTAAGAATCAGGTTTCAACTTCATCTCTGAGAAATTACAATAGTACTACTTTGTGGCAATTTCCTCGAGAATGAACAAGTATCCTCTGCTCCCCCACAATGGAGCCGATATATAATTTAACATTCTGAAGCTCCTTAAAACATTACATTTTTCGCTATTGAATTTTTATGCAGTGCAACAACAAGAAAAATAACTCAAGAAGGAAAAATATGATAGCCACACAGTAAGAGGATACCCAGCCCAAAATTCACAGCAATTGTCAAACAGTTTCCCCCAAGGAGCAGATGCCAGAGGGGAAGAGTAGAAGAGAAAAACATAAAGGAGCCTGATACCCATTAGACTTCAACACTATAATTCAAAATCCATGTCCTTTGAGACAAAGAATACATAGCCTCTAAAGAAGATTTTTGCTAGGAATTAAATGGAATAAAAAGAATAGAAAATAGGAAAACATCTTTGCTACAAGGGTTTCCCCTTAACAAAGAGCATAAGCTCAATCTACAGTAGATACAAGATATATCCTCCTTTCCCCTTAATTACTCCTGCTCATATCTAACTAATTTCTTTTACTGACTATTTTATTTAAACTTTCAGTGAGTAACTTTTCCTTCCACTCCATTTAACTTCAAACAGTTATGTACTAATGCAATTCCCTTCCTTCCATTCAAACTACAATTTTACAACTCCTCCAGTCACTCATGGAAAAGGACCCGCAGTCTGAATGAAATTCTAAAGTTTGCAACCATCAACCACTTGATTGATACTCCAGTTGGCGCAGACTCAAAACCTACATAATATAAACTCAACAATTTGCAGAAGAATCACGTCAATCATAGAACCACTGCAGCTTCCTCTTGCTACGTTACAATGCACTTAATAAGGTTTATCAGAGTCAAAATAGACCCATGCCCACTCACACCTCTACACTATTCAAGAACGCCTCACGCGAAATCCATCACCGGAATTCCCAACCACAATCCAATCCAAGTGAAAACAGAGAGGCACAAGGATCAACGTACCCAAAACCTATGTGAAACCGCGTCCGCCGATGACGACAGCCGCAAGGCCCCATCGTCCGGCATCGGATCGAGGAAATTGGGATCATCCGCGCACGTGGCGTCCGACGAGAGACGCAGCGCGAGCGCGAGCTGCAGCTGATAGCTTTCCTCCGTCTGCTGCGCCCAGCTCTTCCCGAAGGAGCCCGCGATCCTCGCCGGAGCCTCGGAAAACTTGTTCCGCTCGTCGTGGAGGTAACCAAAGGCGTCAGCGTCACTGGCCGCCGCTGTGGACAGCGTCGGAGCGTAGAAGTCGCCGCCGCCGGATAGCGAGCTCTCGCCGTAGCTGCTCCCGCTGGACTGCCTCTGCAGGCCGATCGAGGAGTACAGGTTTCCGATCCGGTTGGCCCCCTGCTGACCCGCCCTGTGATCGGCAACGAGGTCCCAGTCGAAGACGCGGTCCGACTTGCCGGCACGGCCTGTCTTTCCGTCGCCGGAAGAGGACGGTGCGGAGGCGCCAGAGAACTGGTCATCAGGAATTTGGCTGAGGAGCGAGTAGTTGGATCTTCTAGCAGGCATTTCCATCGCAGTAGGTTCACAAAACCCTAAAACTCGCCATTAGTTTTTGCGCGGTTTTCTGTTCTGGTATTCTTCTCTCTCTCTTTTTTTCTCTCTCTCTCTTTCTCTCACTATGACTACAAGCAGGTGTGACCGTGAATCACTGAAAATGGTTGAATTAGTCCTCTCTCTCTCTCTCTCTCTCTCTTCGAATTCTACTGTCGGACAGAAATCAACGAGGCCAGCCTTTTCTTTAATCGGTGGCGCTGTCGTAATTACAATCCTTAAACTTCCTTTTTAGCTTAATCTTACAAATCATCATCACTTGTTTTTTAACTATCCATTCACAAAAATTGATAATTAATAAATACTTATTCAAATTTTGTCGGATAATCGTTTTCCTAAACATTTATATGAATGTATTTGTCAAATCATTTCGATATAACTTATGAATATTCATCCACAAAAATAATAATTAATAATTAATGAACAGATATTAAAATTTTATTTGGATAGATTTTTCTTAAACATTTATAAATAATGTATTTGATTAAATATTTCATAAACTTATAAATTAATTTTTCTAATTTATAAAGTAACTTTGATCAAACATTTACAATATTATATGTAAATTTTTGTAAAAAGAATGGGGAAAGAAATGATCGTGAAAGATAGAAATATTTTTCTTTTATCTATCTAGTTTCTGTATAAAAGTGTGGAACAATGATTAAGGAAATAATGTGTGTAACTCACATTATAACTTTTCTTCCTATAGAGAAAAATGTCATCAAATATATATATATATATATATATATATATATATATATATATTAAATAATTAAAATAATTTTGTTATTGTATATTTCATATTTAATTAGATATATCTTACATTTATGTTATTTTGTTTGTGATTTTTTTATATTTTTTTGTCACATTACCTGTTTTCATTTTCATTTTTACCAAATAACTTCCAAAAACAAATTTGTATTCCTTCTATGAACCAAATTGGCCTTTTAAGAAAACTTGTATGTAATGTTTTTCTTTTTTCATAATTATATTTACCCAAGTTACTCGAGTGAAATTTTGTTTAAATATTAAAACAAAAATATATCAAGAAAATATGTAGTTTTTTTATAGTTATTTTGCTATAGGATTATCTAAGAGACATAATATTAACGAGACTTGAGTTTAATTTACAAAAGAAATTTACACCAAAATCTTACTTTGTGTTTGGATGAAGCATTTCAACAATGCTGAAAAATTTAAATGTATTATATTTGAATTGTTTACAATTAAATTTTCTTCATTTTCTAAATAACTTGTTTGGATAAAAAAGTTAAAATACCTTACATTTCAATTTCTAGTTTGGATAAAATAATTGAATTTATTGTGAGATAAAATTTCATTTTAACAATATTTATTTTAGGCTTAATTATGTTTTGAGTTCATGATAAATTTGGAAACGGGCTCGACGACCCAAATGGATCGGGCCGACTCGACGACTGAGCCGGTCCGAGAAACCCAAACAGGCAAGGTTGGGTCTACTCGACGATCCAAAGAAACTTGATCAGTCTGACAGCCCATATGGACCGGTCATGCCCATCATGTTCGTCGACCCAGTGTAAGACCCGAGAAAATTAATTAATTAACTAAATAAGTAATTAATAAATACAGGTAGTGGGACCCTTTATGGCATTAAATAATAATTGATGTGATATGGAAAAGTATTAGCACAAATGGTTAAGAGTACTTGATTGTTTGAGAGGATGTGTGTTCAAGTCCTATGTATGTCAATTATGTGTTGATTATCACGAAACATGAATATGTTGAGTAGTTGTGTTTTGTTTTGATGACAAGCATGGTATGGGTTTGAACCTTGATAAACCCAAATTTGACTTTCTTTTTGCTAACAATTAGTTGTGACTTGAATGTGAAAAGGCTTAGAAAAACCCTAGCAATTAAATAATGGTCCTTGAATAGCAATTAAACCACCATTAAGCTTATTTTCGTTTTAGCACTTAAACCTACCATTAAGACACCTATAAAATGCCAATTTTAGGTGAAAAGAAGGTTTCTGTAGTATTATTATTTTACCTTTTGAGAGGAGAGCGAATTGGAGAGTATTGAGAGACTGTCTAAGGCTAATTGTGGGAGCACTGGGAGATTTCGTTTTTGGATCAAAAAGAAAAGCTATAGCATTACAATTTTTGCAAGGAAAATTACAGGTTAGGGGAGCTGAACCAAATTTTCGTATTGTTGTTTTATGTGCATGATTTTTATAATTGTATGTCATGAAATTCGTGCTATATATTATCTAAATTAGGGGTTTGGGTGCTTTGATATTGTTTATCGAAATTCTTACCAATTGTATGAATATGAGGGGTTTATGCACTGTACATGTTGTTTATGGTTCAACTTGGATTTTGAAGATCATAGTGGGTCCAAATTATGTCCATAAGCTTTGTGCACTACTTTCAATTGCTTAGAGTTGTTTTGGGATGTGATTTGTGCATGTTTGCGTAACAGTGCGGAAGTTTGCGATTCTCGCTCAAGCGAGCCAGGCTCGCCTAGGCGAGATTAGCAAAGAGTCGAGTCTGTGTCTGTCTGAGCGTCTCGCTCAGGCAGAGAGTTTTGGTCTTAGGCGACAGGCCATCTCGCTTAGGCGAATGTGCCTCGCCTAAGCGAGAACTCAATAGTGTTGAGAGCTTTTGCTGGGCGAAAGCGCGTCTCGCTCAGGCGAGAGACCCTCGCCTAAGCGAAAATTCGATGGATGATGGGTTCTGGTTAAACTTGCCGCCTAGGAGAGGCACATGATGTTTTAGGCGAAGGATGGTCTCGCCCAAGCGAGAAGAAGTTTGCTCAAGCGAGAGTTCGTGGACTGCTATTGTGCAACTTGCTTGATCAGGCGAGTGAGCCTAGTTTAAGTGAGATATGCTTGGGTATTTGGATGAAGGCTTTTAGCATAACCAAAGAGGAGTACAATGTTGTGTTTCAAGGCAATCGATAATGCTATATCAGGTTGGTTTGTGTTTGATTCACAATGTGTGGTCTACAAGACTTCTAAGATATCTCAAAGGTGGGTTTGCTGGTGTTCCTTGAGTTGTGGCTCGGGATAGGGGTTAAGCACGTGACATTCTCTGAGTTGTGGCTCAGAATGTCCTCCCTTGAGTTATGGCTTGGGATAACGAATGAACACGAGGAACTCTTGAGTTGTGGCTCAGGTTGGCGAGTGTTGTCAATGTGAGTGTGCTGGTTGTGGCCAGTACGGATGGGTCCAGATAGATTATCCTCCTCAGTAAATAGGTGACGAGTTACGTAGTTTTAGGACGCTACGGACTATGTTCGTATTGGGAACTCCGCTTGGTGTTACGGTGTGTAATCCGTAGCATGGTTTCCCGCACGTGCTCTATCGGTTATGGCCGATAGGTGAGGTAGCAAGACATCTTGAGGTACTCACAAGAAGATGTAGAACACGGTCAACATGGTTGTGGCCATGTGGAAGGAAATGATTAGATTCCTTTGATGGTTCTGGATATCAAATCATGGTTGTGGCCATGTGAGATCAAAGAGTGGATTTCCTTTGATGTGCTTATGATATCCAAATATGGTTGTGGTCATGTGGGATGAAGGAAGGGAATTTTCTTTAGTATAATTAATTGGATATATAATTTTTTTTATATACATATGATTGTTTGATATTAACTCACCCTATCTGTTTGTGTTTGACGATGATCGTGTACGCGGTACACGAGAGCAGATGAAATTGCAGGTGATCCTGGTGAGGCATAGGCTCAGAGCATGGGCTAGCTTGGGAATTTTCTCAGAGTTTCTATATTGTTTTATGATTTCAAATCAGTTGTAACTATTGATATTACTGGACTTTTGGATAATTATAATATTATTTATATTCCATGGATTTTGGATTATTATTATTGGAATAAATAAAAGTTTAAAATTTCTCGCGTTTTTGGGAAATGATGTTTTATTAAATGAAGTTATTTATATTCCTTTTTTATTTTAATTAAATTTGTAATATCCAGTAGGGATGTTACACCCAACCCGACTCAACTCGTCTAGGTTGTTGGCCCGACTTCGTCCCACTAAGTTGTCAGGTCGATCTGACCCATCTGGGTTGTCAGGCACGTTTGTGTCATCGGGCACACTCGGCAAGTCTATGTCAATGGTGTTAGGAATCCAAGTGTGAGTCTAAGTCCCACATTGACCAGAAATGAGAAAGTAGAGCACTATATAAGAATAAAGACCTATAAACTCATTGCCTTAAGGTTTTGGGTTGAGAGTGGTGTCAGTGTTTTATGTGGTTAGGCTCAGATCTCATTGGTGTTGTTCTCCCAGTGAAACCCCCTATGTAAAACCTAACAAATGGGTCGACCCGACCTGGCAAGGTCATCGTGCTGGTCGGTATCGCCTAGGTCGTCGGACCGGTCGGGCTCGTCTAGGTCGTTGGGTCCACCTAACACATCTGGGTTGTCAGGCCCACCAAACTTGTGTAGGTAATCGGACTCGCTGACCTATCTTGGTTGTCAGGTCAGTTCGACCAGTGTCTGTCTTCGAGCCCACCCGGACGATGTGGGTTGTCGAGCTTGACCGACCTGTTTGAGTTATCAAGCATGGCCGACCAATATGTGTCATCAGGTCACCCCGGTCCGTCTAGGTCGTCGGGCCCTCCCGACCGTCTATGTTGCCAGGTTGGTCTGATCCATCTAGATCGTTTGGCGAGCCCAACCTATCATGGTTGTCGGGTTTGCCAGGTCCGTTTGGGGTTGAGAGAGAAGAATTTCAAATTCCACTTTTTTTTAGTGTATTTGAATTTCTTCTAATTTAGCTAATTGAAATACCTCAAAAAATGCATGCATTTTAAATGCTTTTTAATTTCTCTATTCAAACAAAGCATTTCATTACAAAGAATTTCAAATTCTCCAAATAAATGAATCACCTTCTTGAATTGCCTCATCCAAACACACCATTAAAGTGTGGATTTTTATTCTTATAAGGTGCTCAACTTTTTCATATCTATTAAATGTGGGACTTATTCTCACACTTGAATTTCCAACGCTTTTACATACAAATTTCTTAAATATTAGAGTTTGTTTAAATCTATTTGACCCTTTTTATAAGTTAAACAAGATCAGTTACAAGTTAAAAATAAAAACAGGTATTTATTTTCTTTTTTTTCACTTACTCATGTATCTGTCTCTTTTATTTTCAATCTAAGTTTCTTTCCATTTTTTACCTTTTTCCCTTATTTTTTAGTGGTTGGAAGATTAAGAATTGTCCCAATTGAACCGTTTTTATCAAAGCTTACAGATGTTAGGTGTTCCTCGTGTTGAGCTAGGTGTTTGTCAAGAGCATAGAGTTTAAAGTAAGAGAAGCTATCATAGATGATCATAGTGGTTAAATTTTAATTAGAGTCTTTATATGTGAAAGTTTTAATGGAGGAATCTAGTGTTGCATTTTGTGTTAAACATTCATTTATTGCAATAAGACGAAAGTTGTTCAATTTAGTCAACAAGAACTTTTTATGCATGTGTCTGACATTCTTTAGTTGCATATAATACCTGAAGAACTTTTATGCACGTGTGTCTGAGATTCTTTACTTGCGTAAAGAATATGAAGAACTTATAATGCATGTGTGTCAGACATTTTGTAGCTACAAGTAGAATCTAAACCTCATATGTTATGCAAAAATTTAAGGATCTCCCATTATACGTGAAGTCCAAAGTTTATTGATGACGTTTACGGTTGATGATTTTTGGGTCATGTCGATTTTGAAGTCTTTGCTTTGTCCATTGAACTAGGTTTCTTACTTATCTTTATATGAGGAGACTCAATTGTTTTTTAGTCTCAAAAAGTAACACAATTTTTTGTAGTCTTAAAAGTTTGTGTGTTGTTGCTTAAACTTCACAAGTGGTTTATGTACATGGTAACTTCTTTTCATTATCAAGTTGTTGGGTTGATCCCACATTATTTCCTCTTAAGTTTTCAAGGGTTGAAATGTTATCCTCTTGAAGGTTTTCAAGAATTGTTTATTGTATTCCTCTTAGTGTGATCTAGATCATATCCTCCTCGAGTGTGTTAAGGAGTTGATTTACTTGTTTCTATCTTGTATATGCTTCACATATATTAAGTGTTTGTAATTGACATATAAAGATATTGAATTTCAGTTGCTATAAGGTTGAAGAGCTAAACTATGTAAATGATCTATTTTTATTTGAACTATTATAAATCTTTGTGTAAACTTTCACATCCTTTCTTAATATTTTCATATTCTTCTTCATATATATATATATATATATATATATATATATATATATATATATATATATATATATATATATATATATATAATTTAGACTCAATTATTTGAATTTATCATTTACTCAAACTCTAAAAGCCTTACACCTATCATATAAAAAGAAATTCGTAAGTGTTACAATTTAGTAGTGATACTTTATTCCTTCTCCCTCATGATAAGGTAAGTTCACTTATAGCTTAATAGAACAGGGGCCCTCGATCCCAAAACTCGTTATAAAATCCTCTTCCACTTTTCACCACCTAGACTCCATCCTCTAAGTCAGTCAATCTAGTAGAGTATAAGGATGATTTCAAAATGAATGTCCTGACCAATGCATAACAATAAACTATCTTACCATACCCTTCATTCTTATGAATAATATTGCCATACAACAAATCACAACATTCAAAACAATATATCTCATTCACTTCTCTTGAATTCACTTCCTTGAAATCTTTATCTCATTTCATAAATAATTTTCCCACAATTTACTTCATAGATTATTATGCATCTAAATCTTTCTAAAACTGTGAAACTCGCTTAGTAAGATCAATCACTCGCCTAGTGAGCTCCTCTTGGAGGTTCCTTGCTCAACGATTAGCGAGTCTAGCACTAGAACAAAATACATGATAATTCACCAAGTGAGAACATACTCGCTCAACAAGCCGCCCTTCCTAACTCTTTGCCAAACTCAAGGTTGGCTTTTGCTCAATGAGAGTCTACTCACCCAATGAGCATACCTCCCCTGACTCTGTCAAACTCATTTTTCGCATTCGTTTGGCATGTAAGGGACTTGCCTAGTGAGTATGCATAACGCAGATGCCAAAGTCTTGTAAATTGGCAATACAAACCATCCTAATAGCTTATCTCACGCTTCACACAATTCACTAACACACCATATTCATGTTAAACTCATAATCTCAACCTAAATCATACATCCCACAATGCAAATCATAGAAACCCTAATAATTCAAAATAAACATAGACATGCACTACTAATCCATCATCTCATTTCACTAGCTAATAACAAAACAAACATAGCAATTGATCATACAATCACAAATCAATACAAATCCAACCATAAAAAATGAAACCAAACATTTTATAGTTAAAATTAGCTTCCCTCACTTGAGACAAAAGTTTATTTTCTCACATTGATGATCCCTAAAGTTCTATGCAACTAGGGATGACAAATAAACTCATCCTTGTGGGTACTGTCAAAATTCATCCATGTTTTGATAGGGAATCCCCGCATTGAATGGTATGAGTATGGGTAATACCTAATTTTTTCAATTGGGTATGGGGATGTGTATGTACATATTTGCCCTACCCTTGTCCCTATACCTGCCCTAATATCCATCCTCGCCCACATCCCCGTCCTTATTTAAATTACTAAAATACTCGTAGTTTATGTGTATGCATGTGTGTGCTATTCTTAATCTTTAGTTTTATAACCTTTCTTTTTCCTTAAGGTGCATACTTTTTTCTCTTTTTTAATTGTTTGGCTTACCATAAAATCAATCCAAATATCTAAAATAATTTCTCTTTTATCAGAACCTTTGTGGAGTTATGTTCAAATGATATATGTAAATTAAATATTTTTATGTCTTATATTTGAATATTTTTACTCTTTTAAATATTTTATATATTGTTTATTTTTTCATATGAGAATGTTTAACTCTCAATTTAAGTGTTTAATAGCATAAATCATTCATTTATTAGGTAATATAAAAAATATCTTCTTTATTCTTATATGTTTAATTTCTATTTAAATTGAAGTACTCTTTGTTTTGCTAAAATAATTTTCATTATCTCTCAACAGTTCTACTAGTTTGATATCTGAAAAGTTTTGTTAGATCTCTAAGGTATTTTTTATTTTATCATACTGTTAATTATACATTTGTTTTTCTTCATGCGATCTCATTCAATGATGTATCACATTGTTTCTAAGACACATTTAATTATTTATACTTCTTTTTAACATTTTTATTTGTTGTTTATTGTGAGTCTTAATTAGTGATTTAGTCATCTAATTTGTTACTTTTGTTCATTTTGGTCCCACGTTATTTTTGGGTTCAATTTAGTCATCCCATTTTTTAAAAAGGTTCAATTTGGTCCTCTAATTGTTTAAAAAGGTTTATTTAAAAAAAATCAATTTAATCCCTCTATTTAAAATTTTGATTCAACTTAGTTCCATATTTTCTAAAACGATCCAATTTTGTCATATTCAATTTGAGGCCAAATTAGTAATTAAGCTTAATTACAACATTCAATAAAAGTTGTAATTAAGCTTCATTACTATTTTGGTGTGAAAATGGAGAGAACAAGATTGGATCGTTTTAAGAAATATGAGGATTGAATTGAATCAAAATTTTAAATAAAGGGACTAAATTGATTTTTTTTTAAATTGAACCTTTTTAAAGAATTCGAGGAAAGTATTTTTTTTTTATTTTATCAACTTTGTTTCATTAATGTTTGGAAATTTAATAAATGTTTTGTTTCTCATGAAATTTTATTTGGTACTCTAATTTGAAACATATGCAATTATAATTTATTTCCAAATATTTGATATTGAAAAAATAATAATACATCCTTTTGATATTGAATATTTGATAATATTATGCTTCCTTTGCAATAATTTTTTACTATTTTGTAAAAATTAATTGATATTGAAAGAGTAAGAAAATAGTCATGGGTACGGGCACGAGTACGAGGGTATACCCGTTACCTAGTACAGATAAGGATGAGACAAAAATTTCATACCTGTTGAGTTTGGGCATGAGAATGAGGATAAATTTTTCTTTAGGATGAGTATGGGATAGCGAAACTCGTCCATGTCCCGTTGCTATCCCTATATACAACACGTGATGACCTAAATAACCGATAAAGACTCCAATTATATATTTAAGCATAACATCAAGATTATATATCAACAAAGAAATCCCAAAAGAAAAACACCATTAGAGGAAACCCCTTTTTTCAAAAGAAATATAGAAACAAAAAGAAGGAAATAGGGAAAGCATTGGAGGTGGCAATGGTGGCCACTGGTGACGTTAGTGTCACTCTCGATTACAGTGATGGGGCTTGCGAGGTCGTATTGTTCGTTGTAGAAAGCAAACTAGTGATGGGAAAAAACCATGGTCATACGATTTATACTAGAAATCTGGTGAATAGTGACTGAAATCAGTGATCGAAAAATTTGGTCACTATCAGTGACTGAATCAGTAACCAAAAATTATTTTTGTGATTTAGTGACTGAATTTTTTGTTACAAAAAATAATCACCAAATCAGTCACTGTATTATTTAATTTTTATTATATTATTTTTATTTTAATTTTTAATTTTTTATTTTTTATTTTCCCACCTATTTTTTCCCTTTTTTCCCTACCTAACAAAAAATTTCAGACAGGGTATCTTACACGCTGGTTTGTTTATAAACACTTTTAAACATGTTATCTCTTCGACCCTAAATCTCCATTCTTGCAACTACGAAGGCCAAACATTCTCACCCGAAATTTTCTAAATTGACACACACTTTTAGCCCTTAGTCTCCAGATTCATAAACTAGCGTGTATAGACCATTTATGCTCTATAACACTATTTCAGCCATAATGTCTTTTAGTGGAGCTCTAATGTAGGTATTGCTACATCAAAGTGGACCATCATGTTGCTTGGCAGGAGCTACTATTTCAACTCTCTACATTCATCATTATGGGTCTTTGTGGTTATAAGTCACTGTGGTAGCATTGTTGGGTACAACATTATTATTGAGTCTTTTCTTATTCTCCTTTTATTTTACCTTGCTTTTATGATGAGTGCTTAATTTCAATATAATAGCATGAGTTTCATTGTGTTTATTCTACTCCTACCCACTAAGAAAGAAGTATTAGAAAGTGGAAATACGTAATCTTTGAGCCATTTCAATATAATAGTATGAGCTTCACTGACTGTTTATGCTACTCCTTCTACCCACTAAGCTTCCAAATTACAATTTTGATGACTTTGGTGTTGATGAGATCGTTGGATGGATTGAATTACCTTGTATAAAAATTTGTAGATATAAAAGCATGAGATTTGTCCAGTAGAGTAGCACTACATTTCAAGTTTTTTTTCTATTTTGTTATAATTGCTCTAGTTTTATGAGATAGGATTCAATATAGTTTAGTTGGGTTTTTGTTACTTCAATTTTAATTTATTTTTTATTGGGAGATTAAAGATCAGTGAGCAACAAAGGGAGAGGGAGAATTGCCTTGGGTTTTCTTGTGTTACTAGAGCCATCCAAGTGTTATCCATAGATTATAATCACGGGAGTTTTATGAATGTGCATATGTGCTTGTAATGTAATTAACTTATTGAACTTTTCATAATATATTAGGCAAATGTGCTTATAATGTTAGTGTTGCTTTATGGTTAGTGTACCATGTTTTAAGTCCTAGCGGGTTTTAATTGCTAGTGTGCACTAGTGACATTCAAGGGAGGGGAAATGGATTTTATCCACCAATTTTGTCAATGGAAAGTTGGTAATTTTGGACAATGATTTTGTAGAAAAAAAAAAACCAATTTATGTTCTGGTGTGACACTAAGAAGAGGAGTTGTTATGTACTTTGTGTCAGGAGTAAGTGAGCCCATTTTGAGAATCTATGTGCTTTTTGTTTAATGAAATTTGTGATGATATCATCTCTACACATCTAATTGTTGTCAGTGTAATTCTACAGTTTGTTTCTTGAGCTTTCTATAAAAGACTTTGGATCATTTTAGGCCTTGAAATGAGGTGCGTCTACTGCAGAACCTAAGGTAAGAGAAATTTTGGACTTTTAGAGATATATAATTTAGAAAGTGAGTTAACTTAATTTTAAAATGAGCCTACTGTGACATCTACAATGATGGTGGAATGGGAGTTAACTTAATTTGAGGTGAAATGTTATAATTATATTGGTGTTGTGTTGAAACTGAAAGGGATAATCTTCGTGATAGAATGTTCAATAATAGAAAAGAAATTCTACAAAATACAAAATGTTGCATCTCTTGATGAAAAATATGAACTTTCAACCTCCTCAAATATGATTTGAAACTTTATGCGCCTTATCTAGATTTTATCTTATTAGTATTGTATTGTTTGTATTGAACCCTAGTTATGTAACAACATTATGAACCTTGTTTGGATAATTGTATTATTTTGAAAAATATTTATGTGAAACTAGTCTCACTATGATAAAATTGTGCAATATATCGCATCATGTTATATATATATATATATATATATATATATATATATATATATAATATTTAACAGCTTTATATTATTTAAAAAAGGAAATTGAAAAGCAAAATCAATGACCAATTTCATTGTATAGATATAATCACATATTCAATTACCAATTCAGTCACAAATTCAATAATAGATTTGCTCATTTCATCACAAATTCAATCACATATTTGGTCACTGATTTAGTCATAAATTCGGACATTGATTCAATCACTGATTTAGTCACAAATTCAGCACATATTCGGTTACTGATTTAGTCACATATTCAATCACAAATTCACTCACTAATTGAGTCATTGATTCAATCACTATAAATCAATGACCTAGGAAATTGTGATCGATTTCGTTAGTCACTTAATTAGTTACTATTTCGATTAGTGGTCGATTTTAGTCAGTGATTGAATTTTTAGTCACTATTTCCTGGTTTTCTTGTAGTGTAGATATCCGGAAGAAAAGGCACCCACATGTTCCATTGATGGTAGCAAGGGTACTCTCAATTGTGAATGGTGACGACAAAGAGGTCCTCGATGGTGGAGAGGGATTGTGCCAATCTCAAATTTGGGAGAAAGAAAAGCCCTACATGGTGAATAAATAGGAGAAGAATTGTGCTTGATGCCAATAATTGCTCTAATGGCAGACAATGACGCCGATGAGACCCCATGTGCAACAATAATGGGCCACGGTGGAGGCAAAGTAATTGTCAGAAGTGGTGGAAGTGAAACCCTACCCACCGTGGGTTGGTAAACGGGTTGGTCATGGGCTCACTTAATTAAAAAAATATATAATTTTTTTTTATTTTTTCTTTCGTCAAAACTAAATTATAATTCTAATTAAAATCTAAATAAATTTTAATACCATTCAAATACAAACCAAATCACAAAAATACAAATTATCTACGTGACCTTTTATTTACGGGTTGGTGAGCCAACCCGGCTCACCACGGGTTCAACCCATATGAGTTGGGTTCTAGGTAAGTCGAGTCAAAAATCAACCCGTATTAAAATTTGTAAAAAAATTTCAACCCAACCTGACCCAAACCTGATGTGAGCTGGGTTGGCTCGCAAGTTCAAACTCATTTTAACAACTCTATCAAAATACAATGTTTTATTGTTTCATTGAAAGGACTGAAGAATCCAAAATAAAAGAAAAAATAGAAGTGTGCTTGAAAAGAAAGAGAAAGAGTGAACGAGGACTTGAGGTAAAAGAAAGGAATAGGAGAGTTAAAGTATGAATGATAAAGAAACCCTAAGAGGGATAGAAAGGGTGATGGAAAGTGGTAGATGATGAAAGAGGTAAAGGGAGAAACAAAAAATAAATAAATAGAAATTGGCACGTGATCACAATTCCAACCTTGTTAACAACAATTTAATAGAAGTTACCACATTAAATCTTTTAAATAAAATAAAGATTAAATTGAGGATAAAAAATTAACCAATTATATTGAGTAAACCCCACATACATTGAAACCAAAATATTAATTAAGTCTTTTGAAAATTATCATGCAATTGCCTTAAGCAAGGCTCCTCCCTTCCTAATCAATAATCGAAAGATTTATAAATCACATGTTACTGGAAATAAATAAATCTTTTATCATTATAAATTTAAAATACCATTTTTTAAGCATTTAGTATTAAACTAAAATTTGTAAATTCTTTTATTTAAACACTTGGTTTATATAAACATTAGATTATATTGTGATTTTACTATTGCAATTCTTAACAAATATTTATTAACAACAAACAAAATTCATGTGATAACAACGTTATATTTCAACAGTATTGGATTATTCGTTGAGATATTCTTAAACTATGATAACATGTTAAGAATCATGTTAGACTGATATTCATATAATCATTACGATTCTATTGAAATTTGACCAGTGCAATCCCTAACAAATATTTATTCTGGACAAATAAAATACATGTGATAATAACATTATATTTTACTAGTATGAAATTACAAAGTTCAGATATTCATAAAACTTTAAAATATATTGGACTATGATACCATATTAAGGAGTGAAATTTAATCATATTTAATCTCACTATATCAACTCAAAAAGATTAATTCAATAAAATAAGCTTTATTTTAACTTATATACTTTAAATTATTTTATTTATAATAAATGTGTGATCTTCCACATATTTTGTCATGATAAGGATATTGTGCATTTACATAAAAACATCAAGTGTTGAAATCAAGAATGACTTATATGATAAACCTAAATCTCAATAAAATAAACTTTAAATGACTCTTGTTAAGAAATTGAATTTTAACCTAATTTACTGAACCAACTCAATCAACTCAATTAGAGATTTTTGTTCTTCAATTCTTAAGTACGAAGTCATAAGCTAAATATAAAATGTTTTAAGCGTATAAAACTATATTGAAGATCTTGTATGAATTGAAGATAAAACTAATTTATTATATATAATCTTTAGAAAAATTTACTTTATTAATATTGGATTAGACAATCTTAATAAAAAAAGATAATAAAGAATACTACCAATCGATTACAATATAAAAATGTTGCATGTGTGATCATTACGTATGTAAATATCCTCCGTATTAAAGTATTGTTTTTAAAAAGAACAAAAGGGGTTGGTTCATGAATCTGAACCTGAAGCTGTCATGGATGTGATTATTTTTTTATTACTCACACTTTAATATTATTTAAAGTCAATGTGGGATTTATAATAAATTTAAAAGTAAGATTAGACAAAGGCCTCCGGTTCGCAACGGTAACCATGATGTTTGATTGGAAATGATGAGTGATACAGTGACGAATGAGGTACGAGTCGGCGAACCCAACCTACTTCTAGTGTGGGGGGAAATCTTTATTTCATATTTTGTATTATTTATTATTAGTTAAAAGAGATTTAAATTGTTTAAAAATTGAAATCAATGGCTAATGGGATGAGTAGGTGTAGGCAAAACAGTACAGGTTAAACTTAAAAATATATGTTTTCTTCATTTATACTTTAAATAAATTTATATTAAAAAAGTAATTTATATACTAAATTACTATATTTAAAGATTAAAATTGATTTTATGCATATAATTTAAATTAAAAAAATTATAATATTTTGTGAGATTTATTAAGTTTTTAAATCAGAATAGACCAATTTAGATGGGTTGAATCCCTAGATTTCGAACTCCAGTTATTAAATGTTAATATAATTCGATACAATTTTCTTTTTCTTGTGCATATGTATCTTGCCAAAATGAAAATTAGGAATAAATTTTGCTTGGACATCTTAAATGTAAGAATCATATACTCTGAAGTTTAAGTTTGGAACTTATTTTTGTTTAAAATATTGATAATTTTTTGAACTTAAGTTTTTATTTAAAAATTATATAAATGTAACACCTTCACAAAACTTTCTATTTTAATATATAAATACCACATAAGATAAAAATATATATAAAGAAGATACATTCTTTTGTATCTACATTTCGATATTCATATTTTATATATAACAGTATATAAAGAAAATATATTCTTTTGTATCATATTTCAATATTTTTATTTTACCCTCAATTAATATTTTTAAAATTAATTATTATTTTAAAATCTCTTTTGTCTTTAACTGTTATGTTCAAAACAATTTTGTGTGCATATTTTATTTTTCAAATTTAATATTTAAAAACTATTTTAATAATTAATTATATATTTTTATTCATCTTAACTTAAATTTTTATAAAAATTAAAAAAATATAACGCGATAGTGCTGTGTGTTCGTTAGTATATATATAAAGAAAAATTATTTATGAACAATGAAAAACAATTCATATATATATATATATATATATATATATATATAAAAGAAGCTACATATCAATTTAATATACAAAACTAATATTTTATTTTTATTTATATTTAACATTCGCATTTAATTTATTAAAGAGATAAAAGAAATATTTTCTAAAATGAAACATTTTTAGCTTGGGAGAAAGCTTTTTATTTTTGACGAATTTAATCGAGAGCAAGAGTTGAGTTGAGTTCTAACTATTTTTAATTGAACGAAAATAAAATCAAAAACAATTTGTTCCATTTTGGTTTCGAAAAGTTTTACTAATTCATAAACTAATCTACAGAAAATTGTTAGAAACCAACCTAATCCATTTGAATCATATTCAAAACCCATTTAGGGGAACTCTACTTTGACATGCATAATTAAATCATTATATTAGCGTATCAACAAGAATATCGAGTTTCGAGTTTGAAGTACACCAAATTATACATTTATGAACTGAAACTCCGACTTGTATTCAACTTAAACTCAAAATATATTGACTCAGTTTTCAAACATTCAATCTATGTTAAAAAGAACAAAACACTAACCTTGCACAAAAATCAAGATAGTGTGATCAACCCACCTTGATATATAAATTATTTATTATAAGATTATCTAAAAGAACATAAATAATTTCTCTTACATGTAATTCCTTACTTTAAATAACTTTCAACCTAAATAAGAGAACTATCAAAATCTATAGGTGTAAAGTAAAGTATCAAGCCATAACAAAATTTTAGTACAAAGGTTAGTTAAGCCCAGAGGATCTTCCAACTAACTCACCAAGATTGACTATAAATCCAAAATAAAATGAAGAAAATAAAGAATCTACATAGCAAAAAAGAAATTACTCTTATTGAAAAGAATGACTAGATGAAAATGATTATTGGATTCCTATCTATTACAAAGTGTGATAAGATTTTGAAAGAGATGAGGTTTGGGATAATGAAAACAGAGAGAAATTAGAGGAGGGAAAAGAGAAATTTATGAAGGAAAGAGAATGGAAAAGTGAAGGTGAAGGAGCGGATAAAGTAAAAAAAAAAAGAAACACTTTATAAAAGTTCTACTTACATTAAAATAAGAATATTTATGAAAATACAACCTTAAAGAAAAATTTACAAAATTAAACACTATGAGATGAAAAAAATCAAATAAAGTAACTCGAATATTTACACTACAATAATATGTCTAAATAGTATCCAATTTCAGAGAAAAAAAATTAGTCAGTGACCAATTTAAATACCAATTTATAAATTATAAATTTTTTATATCTAAAATAATCTATATTATAAATAAAAAATAATAATTGCGTTGTGAAATGGTCACTGATTGGTCTTTAACAGTACCTACTAAGGTTTTGACTACCAAAATATTTAGTGTATAAATTGGTCACTACTAAAGGCAATAGTTTAAGACGGGTCAATGTGGGTCGAAGGTCAAAATAGGTCGGTTTGGGCTAAAGGTAATACTTGGATAGTTTGGCTGAAGGTCAAGCTTATTAAGACTGAAAGTCGAGACGAGCTAGCATGCGCCAAAAGACGAGACGGGTCGAGTCAGGCCGGCTTGGGTCTAAGTTTGAGACTAACCAACCCGAGACGAGCTGACTTGGGCCAAAAGTCGAGACATGTCAGACCGAGACGAAAGGCGAGACAAATCAAGTCAGTTGAAATTCAAGATAATCCAATTTGGACCTAACGTTGAGATGGGCCTACCAAGGATGAAACCAAGCTTGACTGGCATAGACTGAAGGGTGAGACAATCTGGCCTAGACCCAGGGTCGAGATGGACTTGCCAGAGCCAAGGGTCAAGACTTGTTAGACCAAGTCTAGGATTGAGACATATTGGGTTGGGCTGACGACACAAGGTTTACAAAATTCAATTTAACTTGATTTTATTAAGAAAATGGATTTTGGATTTAAAAGTAGGATGACCCTCCTCAATCTCAGTTGTGAGATCGAGGTCAGCCCATTCTTCATATGAATCCGAATGAGTTTGTTTGAGTTTGATGTTATGACATTGTTCTTGAAGACTGTTTTCTTCACTTATTGTATTATCTAGAAGATCCAATACTTCAACTTGAGTTAATTTGCTAGCTTATGGTACTTTCAAAGAGTAAATATTACCTTTTTAAGTTGTGAGCATAACATTGTAATGCTAATACGAGGTAAACTTTAACACTTATGATGACTTCCATATAAAGTTGTCAAAATGGACTACCCGGTCCAACCTGGTCCACCATGGGTTGACTACTTAATGAGGTAACTTAACCCGACGCAGTCATTAGCGAGCTAAAAAAAAATTCAAACTTGTCTTGGCCCACCACAGGTTGGCTCACAACTACAATATTATGTGACTGTTTATCTTTTAGCTGGGTTGGTGAGCCAGCACAACTCACCATGGGTTCAACTCGGGTTCTTGGTGGGTCGGGTAAAAATTTAACTCGTATTAAAATTTGTATAGAAAGTTTAACACAACCCGATCCGAACCCGTGGTGGGCAGGGATGACCCACGGGTTCTGACCCACTTTGACAACTATACTCCCATATCTTAAGGGAATTTCATATTCTTGTGTAGAATAAATATTATGGCTCTGAGTTGATTAAGTTAGGGTAGCAAAGTGGCTTGGCCTGGTGGGTCGACCCGTAGGCCCACTAAAAAAATACAGGTTGGGCTGAGATACTAAGCCTATTGGCTCGCAAAAGCCTGACTTGCATAACATGTTGCCCGTGCGGGTTGGCTTGCGTCCGGCATGAGTGTTCCTGCGGTTGACACGAGTTGGCCCGTCGCTCGCATAAAAGAAGTTGCATTTGTGTATATTGGTTACATTCCTTTTGGACTTTTGTATGACTTAAAAAGACAAGTGTTATGTATTTTTAAATGTGCTAAAATTTGAATAATTCATCGCGCATGTTAAAGTATGAATATGAATATGATGAAAATGTTGAATTATCATTTTATTATTCAACTCCCCAAAGTCTTTGCTTAATTTTGTGAACATGCTCAAGTTTCCCAATTTATTGAACATTGAAAGCTTTATCATAAGAAATAAAAAAAAGGTCGACCCACGAGCCATAACTTATGAGGGGCAAACCAAACTTTTCAACCCACATTTTCAATGTGGGATGGGCTAGCATGACCCGCATTTTGCATGCCAGGTGTGGGGCAGACCTAAACGGGGCGTGTCGACCCACATTGCAACCCTTATGATTAAGCATTCTTAGTCTAATAAGAACGTTATGAGAAGCATATGTCTATACAATAATATATCAGGCCATGAGTGTTTGATGTGACTCATTGGTAAAAAAATTGTTAATAGATGGACATATGTTCAAGTGTTGACACTTTCCCTAGCGAATATGAATATTGAATTTGGATACAATTTCACTAGTGAATAAGAAGTATTGAGCTTAAAAAATGTGAACCATTACAAAACATTAATTAATCTTTCTTGGTCGATGACTAACTATTTAGCTTGCTAGTTGGCTATAATAGTAGTAACAATAATCAGATGATTTTTGTGCAATCCCATTTATACATAAATCATCATATAAAAAAGTGTTTTGTGGTAGAGATCTTGGTGGCAAGTGATTTACTAAGTTAATGCTTTGAAGATGTCTCTTCCTTGCCCAACTAGAACTTACCCCACCAACAAATCCACCAATAATATTTCTTATAACTCCTATAACCTCACTGAGAATTTGTTGAGATTGGTGTATGACTAGATGCTCTTGTTAAATAGTTGTGCCTTTTGTTCCTCTTGGCGATTTTCACATCCTCATCTTATAACCTTCCTCAATTTACCTGACCACATCCTACTTATCCTTAACCTTCTCTAATTTGATCATGTTATACAATATAAGTCTCTCTCTCTCTCTCCCCCCTCTCTCTCTCTTTCTCTCTCTCTCTCTCTCTCTCTCTATATATATATATATATATATATATATATATATATATATATATATATATATATATATATATATATATATACGAGTTATTTTACGGACAATGGTATGTTAACTACCATTTTTTGACTCCAAAGTGACTCCCTAACGTGGAAAATGAATATAATGTGTTTTTTATTTGCAAAAGTGAGAGTGACATGTGAGGGATGGAGAACATTAATGAAGAGGAACATTTGAAAGTGGTGAGAGAAGAGAAAGGCGGTTTTAGAGCAAAAACCACTCTCACACCATTGAGAGAAAGGCCGTAAGCCTTGGAAACTTTTCACCCCTCCTTCGAAATCCACACCATCGGTAGTCTTCCTTAGAAAATCTCCACCCTTCCTGCGAAAGGCAAAAGTAGAAACAATGAGAGAAGAGAAAGGCAAAAGGGAAAACAAGTGAGAGAAGAGAAAAGTGGTTTTCACAAAACACTCATAAGCATCGAAAGGAAGGGTTTCTCGTGCAGGGGTAGGGAGAAGTGGTGAAGACGAAAGTGTGGGAAGAAGACGATTGTTGTTGAACCATAAGGGAAACCCATTTTGTTCAAAGATTTGTGTTTTATAATTGTTTGCCATGGATTGTATTCATTGCAAAATACTATTGTGGCCAGCAATCCATTAAAACTGGTTTAGAGGATCAATACCCTAACAACATACCATAGTTGATATTGTTGCACAAAAAATAATGGGTAGGTCACCATGTAATACATCAGGGGTCACTATTAATGGATCCACTATTATCATGTGTGTGAGGTGGAAGTTATGGACCAATTATTCCACATCAATTTATCTCAGGACTAAATATACCTTCCATACATGTTATTGATGTCTTCTAATAGACTATAAAGGCTATAGTTTTGGACTTCCTTAAAACAAAGCAATGGTCATACTGTTGTGCAAAAAGTTAAAGGTCGGTCACCGGTTAATAAGGTCGGTCTTTCGATGCTTACGAGTGTTCTACGAAAACCGCTTTTCTATTCTCTCACTTATTTTCCCTTTTGCCTTTCTCTTCTCTCATTGTTCCCACTTTCGCCTTTCGTAGGGAGGGTGGAGATTTTCCAAGGAAGATGATCGGCGGTGTGGAATTCGCAAGGAGGGGTGGAGAGTTTCAAAGGCTTCTAGCCTTTCTCTCAATGGTGTGGGAGTGTTTTTTGCTCTAAAACCCCCTTTCTCTTCTCTCGCCACTTTCAAATGTTCTCTTCATTAATGTTGTCCTTCCCTCATGTGCCACTCTCACTTTTGCAAATAAAAAAAAAATCATAATTCATTTTTCATGTCAAGGAGTCAGTTTGGAGTCAAAAAATTGTAGTTAACATACCATTATCCTTATTTTATTATGTTATGTACCTTGTAGCATTTTTCAATTGTGTGACCTATGTTTCTGATGATATTTATATCTCTTACTTGAATCGATTTGAGAAAGAGAAGGCATGGGTGGTGTAATAACTCAAGGTTAAATGTCTCGATTATTTGTATCTTGACTAGCATTGAGTAGGGTATAGTTGTCATATCTCTTTATGCATCCATGTTTAAACATTAATAATAAGTGTGTGGTAGTAGAGAAAAGTAGAGGAATATGGAGTTGCAACATCCTTCAATATAATTCTTAAGTATGAGAACCTAACCGGAACAAAGTTTCAGATAGGAATAAAAACCAAAATCGCGTTATAATTTACAAGTGAAAAGCATAATTAACCCAATTTTTTATTATTGTTTAATAACTAAAATTTATAAATATGTTATTATTATAAAAGATGTTAACATCAAATAATGACCTTTATAATAAAATATATCTTTTGTCCTTATAAAATTATAATATTTAATTTTCATCCCTTTAAAATTTAAAATATTTTAAATTCTTCAACATTGTAGTTGTGTTATATCTATTACAATATATTAAAAAAAATGTTACCATGTTAGCATTTTAATAAGAGTTAAATATGTTTTTAATTTATGTATTTTTTTTGTTAAACTTTCTCTCTTTAAATTATTATACTTTTTCAAATTAATAAAATTTTCAAACTTTTGAATATGTGATTTTAGTAATTTGCTATAATTAAATTTGATATTCAACTATTGTTTTATGCTGTCACAAAGTTAATGCGAGAATTAAATATGTTTTTAGTTCTTAAATTTTGATACAAAATTGAAAACTATTCCTATTTGAAATTTTGGTACATTTTAGTCACTCACTTGTTTAGAATAAAAAAACTTAAACAAAACAACTTCACTTATTCACGTTTTGTTTTAATCAACCATGATCTTTTTCCTGTACTCCATAATTTATAATTCCTCTCTTGTAATGTTTAAAATAATAATTTTACCCTTTATAAAAGTCATTTATGGATTACCTGATATGAAGAAGTTTTGTGAAATTTTCTAAATTTTCAAAACAAGTTTTCTAGATTGGAATAGGATTTACATAACAAAATCTTTGTAACAAGATTGTTAGAACAATTTTGTAGAACACATGAATTACACTTTAAAACAATTTTTTAGGAACATAATTTTTATAATATAATTTCTGAAACAAGTTTTTCAGAAAATACATGAATTCTTTTAGAATGAACTTTTCAAAACAAGTCTTTGCAATAAACTTTACTTCTCAAAACATATGAGATGTGTTTCAATGATTTCCATAAAATTTCACGAACAAGCTTTCCAAAACAAAATTTGGAGACAACAACGACAATGGCAGAGACAACGACAAAGCGTAGAAAGTCTTTTAATCGTTAGTGTGGGTGCAAGTAGTGATCATGGGGTGCAGAAAGAAAAGACCCTCAGCCATTATAAATATTTTATGGCTTTGTGCTTCTTGCACCCACACAAAGTATTTGTGCACCGCTCAAGGTTGTATGCTTCATAAGTGACTTTTGGGATTACTGTTCCAAAATATTTTCAAAACAAGTTTTTTAGAATTTCTAGAATAAGATTTAGAAATTTTGGGATTACTGAGATAAGATTCTAGAAAGGGACATCGAGATATTTCTGAAATATCTTAAAATAGGACTTTAGGAATAAACTTTTCGAAATACATATAATACCTTTTTAAATGTGTTTTCCTAACATTAACTTTCAGAAATAAGTTTTGCTTTTCAAAACACATGAAAGGCTTTATGAAAACTTTTTGTTTTCACATTTTCTTTCTCTTATTCTTTTATAACATTTTCCATCTTTTTTCCTCCTCTTCTTTTGACAACAACAATGTGATACAGCAAATAAGGATATTTTAGTCTTTTTGAATATTATAGGTATACATTTGGTAAAGCTGGGTGCAGAAAGCAAAAAGCCATATTTCATTCTCATGATCCATACTGAAGTTGGTAGATGCTTGGTATCTCAGTATTTTCTACGTGCACCCCTTTAATCCTTAAAAAAAGACATTTTCCCTTGATAAAAGATAAATAAGACACTACTTTTCCTTCTTCTCTTTAATTTTATTATATATATATATATATATATATATATATATAATATAAAATAACAAATTCTTCTATATAACATATCTCTTATATTTATTATATGTCTCACATATCATATATCTTTCATATTTTCATAATTCATAAAAAATCTCAAACACCCAAAATATTTTATATTTTAATTATATGACCTATTCTATATTGTAATTATATGATTCTTAAATAAATTCACATCAAACTTCTCATATTAATACCTGAACTTAAGCGAATGTCTAATGTATATTTCAAAATTTTCATTCTAAAATATATTTTCAAATCCAAAATTACATCTTGAATTATATTTCTAAACTATTTTCAGATTATCCAATCCAAAAGAGAAAACAAAAGCAAATTGTTTTCAAGAACTTGCCTCTCCAAGCGATACAATACACGGGAGTAATGACATTCTAAAGGGTTTCAATAGTCAGTCAAGGATACGAGGTTTTCACTATCCGATTGAGAAGAAGATGGAAGGAAGGAAGGAGAACATGGAGAGTTGACGAAGGAAAAGTAGGATTTAATTTTTTGTTCAGGAAAGGCAAAAATGTCTTTTCACCATTTATGATACTGGATGGAAAATATTGGGTTTAGGGGAAAATATGGGGGTGCAGAAAGCATTGGCTGAAGAAGTTTTCAGCTTGGAATTTAATCCAAAATTGAAAAGCCCAGTCCAACTCATCGACTGAGAAAAAGATATTAAAATACTTGGAGGGAAGAAAAAATTATGAAGTTGGCGCAAAGGCGGCAAAAAGATTTAATTTGCGCTCATTCCCACCCGCGCCGCACCATCTCTTTCATATTGTCTTCTCTCCCTCAACCCTATCGATGTTCCTTTTCCCTGAATCGAAGTTGTTCTCTGCTCGCGCCAAACAGTTCTCAAGGTACGCTTTCTTGTTCAAAACCTCTAATCTATGATAATCGCTTCCTTGACCGAAACCTTCACTGTATGTTAATTCACTTCTCCTCACTTCGAGTATTTACTCTGTTAATTTGCTGTTCCTCATTACAGTGTTTGGGGGCGAAATTTGTTTTGCATTCAATGTTTGCGTCGATTATTGTGTTAATACTTTCAGATGAATTGATTTAATATTACTATTTATTTATGCCATGAAATTGTTTTCTTCCAATTGTTTGAAGACAATTTTCTGTTGCCCGTTTTTGAGTTAGGATTTGTTTTCGTTGCTAATAGGATTCGGAATTTTGTAGTAGCGCGAGTTAGTCCAGTGGATTGTATTTCATTTTACTCTTTGCTATGCTGTCTCGAAAGTTTTCAATCATCATTTCCAGCTTGTCGGAAAACCTCATTGTAAATATCAATGGGTTTTAATTGTACTTTGTATTAATCCATATAACTGGGCACCTTCTATTAATCCATATAATAGAGCTCACGTTATAATCTGATTAAGTACGCGCTGCGCTGGTGAAGAGAGGGGCATGACACTGAAATCTAGAATTCGTAAGTTTAAGCAGTAGTTTGGGTAGAAGGTACTTTGCTGTTACGCAAGTATCCCAGTTAATCTCATATAATAACATTACATGGCTCACAATCCACATCATGTGTTTCTTTTTTCTGGAAACAAGAAACTAGAGCCTAAGTGCTACCACTAGTACATTATTGGGGTCCTAATATGGAAAAACTGCTCAGTCTCTGAGCACGATAGAAAGAACTCAAAGTTAAATTAAATAATGACTTCGTCATTTTATACATGCTACCGGTCAACACACTACGGGTGCGTAATACTGATTTGTCTGCAGTTTCTTCCCCTCAATTAAAAGTTGCTACTGTTAGAAATCAATTCCGGCTGTTCTACATTTGATTTCATTCCTCGTGATTTTGCGGAACTCGATCCCTTTTCTGTCTTCTCTTTGGTCTTAGCCAACTTGCTAGCTGGGAAATGTAGTCTAGCCATCAGAGGACGGGGTGCTCGTGTTTCCCTGTCAAATCCCCGCACGCAGACATAACCTGCAAAACATTTTCAGATAGGTTATATTTTCTGGATACCCACTTTTCTATTCAGCTATGACATGGTTCCTCCCAATTAGGATAGATTGTTCATAATAATTCATTTTCCTTTTTTCTAATTAATAATAAATATACTTCCATATGTTATATAAATCACAATTTGAATAGTAATGCCTACATTTTCTTTAATTTTTTAATTATGTTTTCACAATATTTTCTCTCTTCTTTCATATGTTCATTTCCCACACCACTCTCTGCAATTAATTAAAAAAGTTCTCAACCATCTCAAACTAGTCTTCATTTCTGTGTCCACTTTAGCTACTAATATTTACAATCGATACTCGGATCCACATCTTTAATTGGTTTTTTAAAATGATTTTGTAATATTGAAAATAGCCATTATAATTCAAATTATTCTTCATAAATCCAAAAATAGAATTCATATAATAAAATAATTATCTATTATATATTTTAATCATAATATAATTTATATATTATAAATTTTAATACATAAAAGAAAACATTTATTTTGTTTATTTATAAGTTTTAATTATTTAAACATACTAGTGAATGATAACAACAAAAAACATCATGACTCTTACATCTTGAAGTTTGTTTAGGACACTTACGTTATCATTAATGAAGTTCTAAACGTGCTTGTAATTTGTATTGCAAAGTAGTACATCATGCGTTTGTTTAAGCTTTTGTAGAAAAAAATTCCATTTAATAACATAACCACTTATTACCATAGTAGTGTTACGATTTTCAACAACCAGCATGAAGTTGTTTATAGAAAATGTAAATCCGGTAGAAGAGAATGCTTTTTTACAAGTAACAAACACGCAAAAATGTATGTTATATAAGAATATAAGAATTACTAAAAAAAAAATTACTGTTTAGCAATCACCTTTTTTTAGCACAAACAAACCCGTAGTGTCATGTAAAGAAGGGTATGCGAATACGATAATTGCGTCTGTAAAACAATATATGGAAAGAGAGGCACGTCGGAAGTGTTCTAAAGTGTCTAGTATTAGTGTTAATGCATGCTGGAATGCGCATGAATCTTCTACTAGGAGAAGAGGGTATGACTAATAGAACACTGACAATGCAATGACTGGAAAATATGGAAACAAGGTTGCTAAAATCATCAGACGAAGTGGGTTTAGAGTGGATTGCTACGGCACAAGGTAGTAAGGAGTTTTGATACCAAGTACATTGAAGTGGTAAACAGTGCAAGTTGTCAATTAGACATTGTCATTAGGCCACAGAATGCTTCTGGGTGAGATTAAGATAAGAAACAAGTCGCTCTCTGTTACAACGATAATTTACTCCTAATTAGGTATTTCATATCTTCCGCTTTGGTTAAGAAACTAAGATATATTTGGTTGGTTTGCTATTTATCTTCGATTTTGTTAGAGCAAACTGTTGTCAACTTAAGTCAACGAATAAAGCAAGTTTTAGGTCTATTCGAAAGTTTTAGAATTTATTCGGACGAATTAAGTGGTAAGAAGTGCGTTTATTTAGTCCTTTTGATCCTGTAGTCTAAAAAGTGCAAATTAGTGATCTTACTCACCCCAATAAAAAACTAACTATAGTAGGATATTCAATTAACAAAGCAGGATTACATTCTGAATTAAATCATACCTCTCCAAAAGCATTGTTGAATTTCTTGAGTTGTTAAACCTGATTGGCAAAAAAAATATATCCAACTTCATTCTTTGATGTATAGTCATGAAATCGTAATATATTCCTATGAATTCTAAAGTCTTTACCTTTAAATATTGTTGGTACGGAGGTTCCAAAATATACTGTTCGTCTATTTAGGTTCCAGATCCAACTTCGGGGCACACTGATTGGGTTAAGACTGGACTCATGATCAGCAAATACCTGGTTCAAATCATACGAGTTGGTACTATCTTTTATTTCAATAAATCAATAAATATGCACAAGAGGAAAAGAGATTTAGCAGTCTAATAATTGCACATTATCTTACCTCATTGACCTGGAAATAGGTGCCATTCAGTGGAAAACTTCCCCGCATAGCTGTTCGACATGGTATCTGTTCAGATATTTATGATGAACTAAAGTCAGTCTACTATCATGCTTGGATTCTATGCAGATGTATTCCCTCCCCTGCCCTTAATACTGTATATGAATTATTACGCTGATATGGTTTAAATAATGATTTTGACAAGCACTAATACCAGGAGTGTCCCTCTAACTATCTGTGAATTAGCTTCTCGGAAACTGTTGCATGAAAAACATTCCTTTTCATTACAGAGTTGGCCATATTCTTCTCGGGAGCTGCATTTGCTTTCTGGTGGCTGTATAGAATTTGCTGTTTCACCTGATGTAAAGTTTATTCGAGAAAATTAGTTTAGAGACACCAGAAAGCTGAAAGAAAATATGTATTTTAAAACTTGCGGTGTAACTTATTGTGCTGATGCATGAAGCAGACTAATGCTAGACCGTGTATCTAAATTAATCTGGATGGAGGCAAAGTAGTGAAATGGTTATTTGTCTACCTGGAGTCCATATGGCAAGAAGGTATTTCCCTGGGTCATCAGGCTCTCGTGTGTCCCACTGTAATGCATAAGTAGTCAATAAAAGATTGGGCAGACAGGACAAAACATAGCTTTGATTAACAGATGCAGCAATAACTAACCCCTTGCAGAAGAGCATGTGTATCTGGGAGTTCATAACTGTAAAAGTAAACACAACCAGTATATATTGTTAGAATTTGACTGCTGGATCAGGGTGGTTGTGATGCATTCTAAACTCTGGATGTATTACATGCAAGATTCTTATTACACTCGTCTTATAATATCGCTGAATTATAATTTTGGACTTGTCATTACTAATAGCTGGTCTTGCTTTTGAGGTAACCATTATGCAATTGGAGACGAGTTTGTTATTTTACTTACACACAGTGCTCTGTTCGTAATCGGCTCACATTCTTTAGCTTGGGCATAGGAATTGAAGCAGCTTCTGGATTCAAAGCAATCAATGCCTTTGACATTTCACCTTCTTGAAGTTCCATCTTTTCTTGCATGTAATTTTGTAAATTCAGAGTGAACTCTTCTATGTTAAGCTTGATGGTAGGAATTTCACATGAATCCTCATAGAAAGCATCCTCTATATCAGTTTGTGATACATTGGAGCATTCTGGCTCTGGAGTTGTTGGCTCTTCAATGATAGGGTGACAAATATTCATCTCTGATATTGATTCCAATGTCCTGCACACTTCTGTTAGTTGAATTTCTTCTCCTTGGGTTGTGTTCTCAGGGGGAGGCAAGTGAAACTGACTGATGATTTCAGATGGCTTCTGGTCAATCACACTATTTCCAGCTATGCTAACTATACTCTTCTGCTCTGGTCCAGGCAGTGCAAGCCTTGCACTGCATACAATATTGTTTATTTGTAATTGATCTATCATAACTTGCAATGCATGCATATTATTAGGTTCTGTGTGGCATTGAGATAATTTCCAACTGTTACTTTAGTAAACATTTCTTTATTAAATCATTGTAAAAAAAGATAGAATGCAAAAATACTTTTATTTAATGAGTTGGTGATTATTATAATTTTTATATGAACCTCCAAGAATTCTGTCTGTCAAGTTTCTCATCTATATTGCTAAACTTAATATTTGCAGCGCCTTCTAGAGTGCTAAAGTTTGCAAAGAATTTAGTATTTTACGTATACGTACCTTGCAAATGCACTTGCAAAATGTCTACATTCTCCTCTCATTGGGCATGCATTACAATTTGGTTTGCTTTTTGTACAGAACACCTGCATTCATTGCAGTTTTCGTCTTTGTCATAATGGGTTTTGGTTAAGTACAGTCAGTCTCTTGAGAAAATGCAATATACCTTTCCAAATGTAATCATCTGATAATGTAGCTCATATCTGCATCATATTGAAAAATAACATAAAATAAACAAACAAGAGGAATCAATATTGCCCTTGCCAAACAGCCGGAACAGAGAATATATCGTATGCTATTTTGCTACAGTAATTAAAAACAAACTCTATACAGTGTTTTTTGATCTAGCTTGCACAGTCGGGGCCAGAGGTATTTCTGTATTGATTCCAACACTGGGTACCTACATAAAGCAATGATATTAGTTTTCTTCTGAATAGAAAAGTGCCTCGTATCATTTATGTGGTACTCACAATTCCAGGAGATGCAACTGCAGTGATTCAGGTAGTGGCTGCAGAGGTACCCACCCCAGTCGAACTGCTATTCGTCCAACATTTGTGTCTACCTGTGTTATATGTCAATAATTTATCAGATTTATTCCATATTCCAGTAATTGCACAAACTTCTTTCAACTTACCGGGAAGGCAAGATGATGCAGTGTTAAAAGCCGCACACATTCCACACTTTTCAATCCCAATCCTTTTACACTGAGCAAGTATTCTCTGTATGTGTAAATCAATTTTATTATGGATATATTGCCTTAATGGAAAAAAAGTATCATCACTTGTGTGTGTTTTACTAGTGAATTGAGAGAGCTCAGGATGTTGGTGAAACCAACAAGATTAAATAAATGCTAACTTTATTGTATGAGAAATAGTACTTCATTAGGAAGTTTAATTAACCACTGGACTTACTTTGCTTTGTCTGGTGGAACGTCTCTTAGCCATTCAAGGTCAATGCTTCCATGTTCTTCAACCAGTCGATTCAGGAAATTCTGCATAGTGTATCATGTACTATAAGCTGCATTCATAGGGTGTCTGTCTCAAGAAAGTTATAAGTATTTCATGGTATTTTATTCT
>Ga0209589_1000775_pt1 | contig 47756 bp, 26 predicted proteins | sample CowpeawhiteBW_FD_187525 | JGI IMG/M metagenome (GOLD analysis project Ga0209589, IMG submission 187525) | Root nodule microbial communities of legume samples collected from California USA - Cow pea white BW (SPAdes) (version 2) | ecosystem: Host-associated > Plants > Roots > Nodule | place: USA...
ATGTTGGCTTAAGTCAAGTCAACTATAGTCAACAAGTCAAACCTAGTCAAAGGTCAACAAGTCAACTAAAGTTGATTCAACTAAGTCAACTTAGGGAATCAAAAATAACAAACACAAATGAAAGGGGTGAAGGATTAGTGAACTTCCTTTCTAAACATCTTTAGTCTTCTTAAGCATGTGTCTCCATCCTTGGTTGGGGTCAATCCTTCATCAGAAATCCTTATTGGTTCACAACACTAAGAACCCTTACTGGTTCACAACACCAAGAACCCTTACTGGTTCACAACACTAAGAACCCTTACTGGTTCACAACACCAAGAACCCTTACTGGTTCACAACACCAAAATGGGACTCCCAAAAGCATTGAAACTCCATTGTCGTTCCTTCTTTACCCTCTTCAGCTTCTCCCTTTTTCTGCTTAACACAATCACCGCAAGTGAACAACAACTTCGCCTTGTGCTTTGGGTTCCAATTCTGGTTTCCTCTACCACACCCCCATCGTGGTTCGAGTCGGCTTTGGTTTTGCAGAAATTGGACACTACAGTCTAAGTCAACGCTACTGCTAGACGTCACTGTCGTCGTTGAACGTCATCGAAGGAGCTTTACAACACCCATGCGAAATTTGGACAAAACAATTGGTGAAAACGCTAAAACATTTGAACCAAGGTAGCCAATCAACTTCCAATTGAGTTAAATGAAGTAAAAATTACCTTTCTTGGTAGTCGAAAACTTCATTTACGCTGTTGTGTGCCTGTGGAAGAAGGAGTGCCAACGAACAGTGCAACAGAAAAGCGTTCGTGTTTCTTTTTTAACGTCTGATTTGGAATGCCGACATCATTTGACGTCCAATCTACAACAAGCCAATGTCAATTTTGAACTCAACGTCGAGGGAAGGGCTAGCCAACGTCAATTTCTGGCGTTTTAATTATAAAAATGTCATCGGTCATCTTTAACGTTGAATTTGTTGTGGTCAAACATGGAATGGAGACGTTATAAGTTATTTTTGTGCTAATGAGGTCTAAAATAATTCATTAAGCAAAACATCAAACTGAGAGATATGAAATATTAACACCCTTACAATCAGGAAAAAATGATATCGAATCCAGATATTATTATATCTTTACTCTATCTTATTTGTTATTATATTGACAAACCCACAAAAGTCTATAAATACATTATAACACATGGAGTATACAAATCAAATATTTATTCTTTATACTTATACTCACGGAACTTTTCTCTATGTGGCATATTAAGCTTGTTTCCGAGATCAGATTAGTTCACCTCGGATCAAGTCCATTTTCGATAAGAAAAAATCTATTATAATATTATCTTTCTAATTTTTATTTTTTATAAAAAAATAATTTAATTAGCATTTAGGATATAGGAGGGGAACGATCATATCTTTTACTCTATTACAGTAAAGTTAGATAAAAATTTCACTTCTTAAATATAGACACAAAAATTAAGATGAATTTTTTTCTTTAAGAAAAGGTGAACATGAAAGTAATTAAAAGAACCATCCCTCTAACCAAATCAATAAGTTCTTAGGATTGGTTTAGTTTGAAATTTCTAAGAGAATTAAAAATCTTTAAATAAATGAAAATTCAGTGTTAAAATTTTATTTTTCTTCGAATATCCAATCAGAACCTAGCTGTAAAGATTTATAAGAAATAATAGTAACAATTGATTTTTTTTTCCATAGTTATATATATATATATATAGTAGCCATTGTCCAAATTAAACACGAACCACTTGATTGAAAACATGTCTTCTTCAATGTTCTCTTTCCTTATCTCACTATGGAATTGTCATTATCTATTCTTCAACTACTTTTTCAATACCTAAACCGATTCTTCTCCAACTTGTCTCCTACCATAGCCAAAAACTCTCTCTCTCTTTCTCTCTCTGGTTTCTTCCTTCTTCCGGTTAAAACACCTTTTAATATTCACTCACTGTTCTCTTCAACTCCTCACTCCTGTTTTTGTGAGAAGGCCATCAACAACTTGTGTCAAGGTATATATTCTATTCCCTTAATTACTTTTTTTTCCCCTGTCATATATGTGCTTCTTCATCATCCTATAATCCAAATGAATATTACTTAATTAGTTTGTTTCTTTTTCTATATATCCTAATTTCTTGCCTTCTTTTATTTATATATTCATATATATTATATGTGCAGAGAGTCTGAATGAAGTGGTGGACATGTTGAAGAGTTTATTGACAGAAGATAGAGAGCACAGCTGAACATACCCAAAAGGTTTTGTGTGTGTGCAGTTTTGTGCTCTCTGATCTTCTGCCAATGTACTCAGTTTCTCACCAACTCTTGTTAGTTTCATGATTTCATATGAGAATTGAATACCCTTTGGTTTGATTTTCTTGAACATGCAAATTTCTCAGGGAGAAGACTCAGGTTAGTGCTTGCTTCTATACTTTAACATCTATACACATATATCTGTGTTTGTGCTGCAACTGTGCCACTGCATTAATTCGAAAGCACACGTTAAAGAAGGTATCAGAAAACACTCAAAATTTGTCTTTGCTTTCAACAGTTTCTTGCTTCAATCGATGGCTGCATGATGATTTGTAGTTTAGTTAACTGTGTTTATATATAAACTATGAAGTATTCATTCAACACAGCTAGCACTGAGAAAGGAAAAGCACATTTTCACATTCAGCAGTTGACTTGACTGAGTCAGATATGCTTTGTGAGTGGTTACAGTGACTTGGAGTTTATCTACATAACTATATCTTTTAATTACATTGATAAGAGTTTGAACTTTACATTAATCTCTTAACTTGATCTTAATATGTCTCAAAAAAGGTGAATTAGATTACCCAGTTAAGCTGAAAAAAGAGAAAAGATGGAGTAAGGTAATAATAAATATATAGGATTGCTCTCAGAGACATAGCTGGAATCTATGTATCTATGTATTTTATTCATATGTTGTTGATATGATAGAACACATATGACAAATGATAAAATATATATTATTGCATTCATTTCAGTACATTCTTTATTATTAAATGAAATATAGATGAATCTTATTTGGATCTCATTTTTGTATTTACGTCGATTATTATTGAAAAAATATATATATTAGTAGAAACAAAAAAATCCTCATGTTCATTGGTCTTTGTTTCTTTTTAATGTGACCCACTTGTCCTTTACTTAAAACAAAGAGTATGCTAAAAATACTATTATAGGAGAGTGACATTCTAGCTTACAAATCAACCTGACTTTGCAACAAGTTTGGCTTTAATGGAAACCTAGTATCTCATATTTGGATCTTCACATCTAGTTGTAATTTATTAACCAAATTTTTCATTTTCTTTTGTTTTTCAAGAATTTTTTCGGTAAAACTAGTTTAATACATGTAAGTAATGAAAAAAGTGCACTTTGATATTATTCCTTTTAACTCAAAATTTTAAGATTGAAATTTTTTTTATATGTTATTTAATTTTCTTATTTTTTTATTTAATATGAATATTTTATTTATACTTAAATTCCTAATATAGATATCTATAGCAAACTTAATTAAAAAGAAATTGTGAGAGAAAAGAAACATATCAATGGATTTATATCGTAGAATATTGGAAAATTTAAATTTTCTGTTGAATTTTTTGTATTGTATCTTCAAAATATACCGATTGAAATGATTTTAATATTTTAAAATATCTTTAACAAAATTATAATATACCAACATCAGTGTATTTTAATGTTACTTAGAGGATATCGTCAAAAAATTCAGTAAAAAATTTGGAGTCGATAGTAAGTAACATGTAATATGTGAATGAATCCAAAAAGTTTGAAGATGGAAGGGTTGATATATCCATTGTATATTTGATTGATTACATGTAGAAATGTTTGTAATGGCAATGGTACACTCCATGGTGACTTTTGATGCTTTTTTTTTTGTCTAATAGAGTATAGGTTGGGTTTTAGGAGTTGTTGTATAGTTATAGATGGAGAGAATCTTGAGAGTGCATTGGAGATTGAGGGGGAAACAAAGTTTAGCTGTCACAGCAGATAAGTAAGGATACGTGCTCCCTGCTCACATCTATTTTGGACAAATTGGAAAAGCCTTGTCTTTTGTCCTTTCTCACTCCATATTTGAAACTTCAACCTCTCTCCTTGTACTCCTCTTTTGGCCTTTTCCTCCATTTTTCTTTCAAGTTTTTGGTGTAGGGTACTACAAAATTCTAACAGAATCTTTTATCATTTACAAAAATGCATAAACAATCATGCCAATCACCCAAACCCATGCACACACATAACTCTTTAATCTTCTATATATTAAATACCCATTATTGTTGGTTTCCCTTCTTCTTTCTACCCATCCAAATCAACCAAAATGATCTTTTAACAATTAAATTTAGATAATTTTCTCTTATAATCTGAGATGACATTTTATTTATTTTTTTCTTTTTTTATTTCTCTATTTTAAAACCATTTAGAAGATGTCATCTCAAGTCGTAAAAAAAAAGTTGTCAAAATATCATTTTTCTATCTTGAAAATGAGCAGAGAGATGTTAAAAAAATAACCAAACTAAATACAATGTATTTAGGGATGAAAATTAAGGTGAAATTCTTTTAATGTATTCCTAATTGCATTGGTCTTAGACTTCAGTTATTAAAAAAATTTGTAGTATACAAAGCAATATGCCTCAGTTTTACTAATAATCGAGGCAAAATTGAGGCCTAAACATTAGTGTAAAATAAAATAATTATAAAAAAAAGTGAAAATTTTGAAATTGTAGCAAATTTATAGGTATTGGTTATGAAACAATTAAAACATATAACATTATAGGCCTCAGTATTATAGGTCTCGGTTATGGAGCAATTAAGGTAAAAAAAAAATCTATATAAAATAAAATAATTGAAAAAAGGAATGACAATTTTGAACTTTTAGCACAGTTATAGACCTCAATTATGAAACAACCGAAGCATATAGCATATATAGGTCTCAATTATGGAGCATCCAAGACCTAAATCTCTGTGTAAAATAAAATAATTAAAAAAATAAGTGAATTTTGAAATTTTAGTAAACTTATAGATTTTAGTTCTGAAACAACCGAAACATATAACATGTATAGGCCTAGGTTATAGAGCAACCAAGGCCTAAATCTCTGCGTAAAATAAAATAATTAAAAAAATGTGACAATTTTGAAAGTTTAGAAACTTATAGGTTTCGATTATGAAAGAACTAAAGTATATAACATATATAAGCCTTGGTTATGGAGCAACCGAGGACTAAACCTCTGCGCAAAATAAAATAATTAAAAAAAAGTGACAATTTTAAAATTTTAGCAAATTTATAGGTTTTGATTTTGAAACAATTGAAGCATATAGTATGTATATGTCACGGTTATGGAGCAATCAAGGTCTAAACTTCTAAGTAAAATAAAACAATTAAAAAAAGTGACAATTTTGAAATTTTTGCAAATTTATAGGTTTCGATTCTAAAATAAACGAAGTATATAACATGTATAGGTCTCGGTTATGGAACAACCGAAGTCTAAACTTTTGTGTAAAATAAAATAATAAAAAAATAAGTAGTAATTTTGAAATTTTAGAAAATTTATAGGCCTCAAGTATGAAACAATTGAAGCATATAACATGCATAGACTTTGGTTATGGAGTAACAAAGACTTAAACCTTTGTGTAAAATAAAAATTTTAAAAAAAAGTGGCAATTTTGAAATTTTAACAAACTTATATGCCTTAATTTTGAAGCAACCAAAACATATAGCATGTATATGCCTCGGTTATGGAGCAATCGAGGCCAATACTTCAGTGCTAAAATAAAATAATTGAAAAAAGTATCAATTTTAAAAATTTTTCGAATTATAGACTTCGATTCCTTTGAAGGCGTCAACAAATGAGGCCTGTAAGTTTACAAAAATTTCAAAATCACTACCATAATTTTATAAGTTTTTTTTCTTTAAAATTGAAATATATCATCCGAGTTAAAAAGTTAAAATTGTACTGCACCAGTAAAAATGTGTAAAAATAATATTTTTAAATTCTAAATTGTATAATCCAAAATATCTACGGATTACATAATTCAAAATTATAGTTTCAGTATAAGTATAATTAAAATTTAAAAAAAAATATGAGAATGCAAGAAGAAAACGTGGGAGTGTATGGAAGAAATTCCCATGCGTATATCATATTAAAGTGTCGTTTAGATATATTTTCTAATTATGCTTATGAACGAAGGTTTTTTTTGTACTGCCAAGATGAACTTGCACCTAGTCCCTCTTAAATGTAATAAGAAAAAAAATCTAATTCCTAGATGTGTTACTTGAGTTTTAAAAAGTGATTTTTTCCGAAATTATAATTCCTTTGTCTAATTTTTATAAATGTAATTTTTATTGTATATATTCATATTATTATATTAGTTAAGTTTAACACACTATTTTAAAATTATAATATTTTAATTTAATATTTGACTCGAAAAATATATTGTTCTTGGCTCAAACAATCAAACATTTCAACTTCAACAATTGTGTTCTACGGCATATCATACTCTCTCTTTTTTCAAATTTCGTATCCTTTGACAAGAATCAAAAACTTTTACCATGAACGGCAACGGCCACAAGCTTTTAAAACAAGTATATTTTGTGTTTGATATTGTTTGCGGATATATTTTATTCTTGTTATATTTAAAATTATTTCTTAAAACGCTATTTTTTTAATATATATATATATATATATATATATATATATATATATATATATATATTAACATAGCTTAATTTAATTTACTTGTAAAAAGTATATAGTTGTTATGAGCATTTAGTCAAAGATAATTTAGTTTTAAAACTTATAAATTAAATTCAGCATACTATATTTAAAACAGAGTATTTCGATATATAAGTTACAGAATAAAACATGTAAAAAAAAAAAAACTTTTTTCTTAATGTTACCAAAATAACTAAATCAATTATTGGATACCACTTGTCAACTACCCTCTGCCTTGCACCATGTTAGGTATATTGGTAAGGTAACCCATAAATAAATAATAAAAACAAAAAAAAAAATTATTTTCGCGTAAAATTCTTGTAAGTTAAAAAATGTAATGGGAGAGGGGCATTCCGAGAATTGAACTCGGGACCTCTCGCACCCTAAGCGAGAATCATACCACTAGACCAAATGCCCACTTTTGTTCCTATTATTGTTAGTTTCCTAATTATAAACATTATTATAGACTATTGTTAAATTTGTTTTAATTGTATAGTTTGGTAAATACGTATTTTGGTTCTTGTGAATCAAAATTAATATACACAATGAAATTTTAATTTAGATGTTCAACTTAAAATCTAATTTTAAAAACCTAAATGCTTCTATTTTAAATTAAAAAGGTAAAGTTACATATTAAATTATCAAAATTATATTTAAGTGATCATAGAAAAATTTACAATATTAAGTCACTTATGGTGTTTCAAAATATAACTAATAAGATATAAATGATAATTTACATTATTAGATACAAGTTTAAATTTAAGAGTTTTTATCAAAACCATTATAAAAAATAATATCATATTTTAATGTCTCTAAAAATATTATTTAGTGTGTAATATATTTTATAAATATCTATAAGACACGAAAAATTATGCTACAAAAAAGTGTTACAAATGCAAATACTAGAAACATGTCAAATAAAGTGATATAATCATACAAAGAAAGACTAAATGAAGTCTATAAGATGCATGAGACATAAATGAATGAAGATTAGACAAATTTACTAAGTACTAAAGAGAATATATATTACTTAAAGAGTAGGCAAATCATTGCATGAAAAGACTAAAACCTAGTACAAACATGTAGATGAAACAAGTTGGAATTATATGATGTCAGTTCATTGGTAGACGAAGCTTAGATGTGAAACTGATAAATGGATTACATCTAGACTTAAAGTAAGATGACTAAAAGTTTTCAAAGATGATTTTGACACAAGTTCACCGACCTTTTGAGTTATTATAGATAACATCAATTGTCTTGTGACAAAGACTAGGTGACTCAAGTCATAATCAAACATAACAACTACGTTGCTACATTGTTTAGTAGAAATAATTGTGCTTTGACTATTAGTTATAACTTTGGCATCATAAACTTAATCCAAAAATTGATATCAAATTCAAAGCCACAAGTTTATTTTCAGTGGGACAATTATTGTGGGAGACATTATTATTGTAGATGACATCAAATTATACTATTGAGAAAGTTAAGTAAGTCAAATCATAATACAATCATGACATTTGAATTAGTATATATTGTAATTTTCTTTCCTTTAATAAAATTACATTACTCTTTATTATTTGTTTCAATTTTTCTTTCGTGTTTTTACTTTAGTTGAACAAAATAGCACACATGTAACAACATGATTTTATTTCAAAATTAAATATAGGAATCATAGAAAGAAGGAATTTATAAATAAATTACATAAACAAAAGACAAAAAAAAATGGATTGCTAATGGAAGAAAGAATCATCCTTTCTATATGTCATTTCATATTTTTGTTCAACTTGATTTGAAGTTTAGTTTGAAACTATACTCACTAGAAAAGAGAATTAGTTTCTCGAGGTAGAGAGCCATTTAAAGTAAACCAGATTTTGCCTTTAGATAAAATAGTCGAATTGTTAATAGAGATCTGATGGCAAATACCCTAGCCAAAGAACTATCCACAAAATCCATAGCTAAGCACATACAAGAAGAATGAGTTTCATCTGTGATAGGTGGACCCAAACTCTTATTCTTTTGGACTTGTGAGTTTTTAGTAGAGTAGGTTTCTTTTAGGCCTTGTATGATGGGTCAAGTAGTCTAGGGTTTTCTTTGGACCTTGAATCATGGGCAAGTAGTGTAAAATATTCTTTTGGACCTTGTATAATGGGCCAAGTAGTCCAAGGTTTTCACAATTTAAATATATCTTCCTCCTCTAATTCTTTAAAGCGTCTTATAAGGACAAAAATCATGAAATGGTTTTCAAACACGAAAATATACAATATCTTAGATGTGATGATTGACCCAAATTATATTATCTCAACAAACTTGATATCGAAACATTAGCGTTGTGATAGCACTGTCGTTGACGCGATCAAATTAATACTACTAAACTATAGCAACTTCAGTATTACTAAGATAGTAGTCAAGAAAATAGAAAGGGTAAAGTAACCCTAAGTCGTCTCCCAACGCACACGGAATTGATTTTTAACAAATTAGTTCTTATAAAACTATACAAATGAGTTAGTCAAATAAAATAAAAAATATAGGGGATTAAGATAAACAAAGATAGAAATAAAATTTAAAAGATAAAAAGAAATGAAAACAATAGTAAAGAAAATAGAATGATTCCATTGCTTTTTCAAAATAGATTCATCATCAGTTATTTAAAGATTATTGCTCAATTAATTATTGTTATAGATTTACAAATTAATCAATGTAAAGTCTCAATTAATTTGTTGCCGTTCTCACTTTTAACCAAAGTACAGTCTCAATTAAAAGTGAGGACTTTTAGATTATCCACATTAAATTCAACCAAAGTACAGTCTCAATCAAATTTACTATGCCTAATCATGTCTATTCTTTTATCTTCTCGCCAAATAAAAAGCTTAATTAATCAAAGTAAAGTCTCAATTAATTGTAGTTAGAGTAAATACATTTAACCAAAGTAAAGTCTCAATTATTGGTAAAAACTCATTTAATCATATGAAAGTTTTTAAATAAAATCAAAGTAAAGTCTCAATTAGATTTAAAAACCCTTGTACTCATATGATCAACATGCATATAGATTTAAAATTCATTACTTTTTACGTGATTCAAAGATAAAAGACATAGATGAATGCAAACCTCAACAATAATAAAAAGAACAAAGAAATTAATTGATCTAACCTCAGAATCCAATTAAGAAATTACAATGGAATCAACCCAAGAAGTTTAGAACTCCATGAATGCAAAATAAAAATAGAAGAATAGAGAGAAGAAAAGAGAGAGAAAGGAAACGAAATTAGGCACCCCTAAGGGTTCCAAAACTCCGAAGTCCCGAACTTGTTTTTTTTGCTTCTCCCTTAGTCTCTTTATATAGGAATTGGACTGGGCTTTTCTGTTACTAAAACCTCTCAAATATCTTTTAAAATAAAGATAAAGATAAATATTCAAAGATATTTGGAGAGATATAGACTATTTAACAAATATAGTTGGCTAATAATTTATTATATAATTAAATAAATAAATTATTTAAAGATATATTATAAATTATCACCAAATAATATTTGTATTAATTTTCTAAATAGTCTATTTTTAATCCTGTAGTCCAAATTTGCAGAGACATCCAAAAATATCAATATTTGCAATTAAACCCCTCTCCTTTGACCAGTCTTTGACTTTTTTACCAGATTTGACCAACTTTGACCAGTTTGACTGTGCAATAGCAGACTGACACATGGCAGCTCCTTCTATCTCTAGAATTAGGGTTTCACTCTCACACTTTGGCTGCGGAGAGGAATGAGCTTTGACGGCTGCTGCCATGGTGGACTCTGACTCGGTGAGGAATGAAAGTGCAGGGAGGCTCGCTGTCACGGTGGTTGCATTCGCTGCAGCATGGTTGACGGAACTGTGGTGGCCGGAGAGTTTGCGGCAGCTGCCGGCGAAGGTGGAGGGCGGACGGCGGCTGCCATGGTGATGGAAGGAGATGATGAAAATTAGGGTTAGGGTTTCATTTTGGAAGATGGTGATGTGGCAAGATCTGATTGGTCAATTTGGTGAGTGTAGGATTATGACACAAGTCAACATGTGGTTGGACAAATTTAAAAGTTGGGGATTGCCACATGGCATGATCTGAGTGAGTTGGGTTTAAGTGGTAGGAGGGGTGTAAATAGACATATTAGGGGGTGCATAAGTGATTTTTCCAGAACTTGCTAATTTCAGCCTTATTTAAAGGTGTTTTGTAACTTTAATCAATTTATTTTCCCACCTTGAATGAGCTTAATCTTAACTTCAGCTGCATCAACAAACGTTAAAATATCCAAGAAATAATTTATGCAACTAAAAATCACTTTTTAAGACATTTTTATCACACAAGCTCAAATAGCCTAATTATCAGAATTATCAATTAAATCACTGTTTAAGCACATAAATTCAATTAAATACCCAGAATTGAACACTGAATGAGGGCAAAAATACGCACTCATCACGTTGTTTGTGATAACAAAAACTCTCTTATGTAGTGTTCCTTTCAGACGATGGTATTGTTTATGTGTATTGGCGAGGACGAATTTTTGACTTTGCCTGTGTTCTTTTAAGAGTATATGCAGCGATTTGTGGGTGTCGATTTGCGGGATGGAGCGTTTATTCTATCCACCCAAAAGTGAGCTGATTTGAGTTATTTTGGATAACATTACGAAATTAACCCTTATTTTAAACACTTAAACCAGTGAACCAACTACTCCTTTCACAGGTTCCTTTCTGCTTCAAGCTTCCAAGATTCCTTTTGCTTTCGTGCTGCCAACCTGCTAGATTCCTGAACCTACACCTGAAGATTCTTGCCAACAAGATTCCCGTCCGTTTGAATTTGCTTGTGTGCTTGTGTTTGAACTTTGCCCTGCCATTTAAAATGGGTTGTTGTGTGAGTGTGTGGTTGTGAATGTTCGTGGATGCTTTGGAGTTGGACATTCCCACCATGGTCTGTCATTTGTTCGAAGGTCAGTGGTGGTCTTATTTCACCATAAGAACAGAAGTGGTGTGTGTGAATTGAATGCACCAATGTTGGTGTGTGGTGTAGGTTTGTGAGTGCAAGAAGACACATGGGCTGTGGTGGGGGAGGAAGATGGTAGAGGTGGTGGGCTGTGGTGGGGGATGAAGATGGTAGAGGTGGTGGAGGAAGGCTGATGGAAGGGGGATGCACACTGGTTACATAACTAGTGTGATGTAGTGTGAGTGTGTGGCATCGGTTACGTAACTGATGCTTGTGCAAAAGGAAGAGTGACATCGGTTACGTAATTGGTGTCGTGTGTGTGTGTTTTGATTTTTTTTAACTATGTTTGTGTTTTTGCAGGTAATAATTTTAACTCATTAATTATTTTAATACTTTTTCTTTAATTCATATTAATTATTTTTAATTATTTTTATAACATCAAATTACAAAATCATTCTCTTTTTACACAAGGGTATTTTGGTAACTTTATAATTCTATTTATTTTTACAATTTATTTTATTTATTACATCAATCAAATTTCTTAGTAACTTTCATAAAACTTATCTTCAAATCCACTTACTTAAACCTCTAAATCCACTAAAGAAAACATACAAATTCATCCACTCAAATCCACACAAATCCATATTCACACTCTCGCGCAAATTTATACCCCAAAGGAACACACCCTTAGTTCTTGACAAGGAAATTTTGTTTTGATATACATAATAATCTCACATCACTTAAAAGTCAAAGCTAAAGATAATCAAAATATATCTTCTTCCTTCAACCCTTTTAAGTTATCTTTGAAAAACAAAATCTTAATAAAAGCTTTAGTCTCTAAAATATTATTTGCTTTTGAGTTTGAAAAATTGAAGCATAAAACTATATTTAAATTATTTTTAATCTTTGAATTTTTCGCTAGGACGGTGGTATACGGAAACAAATAGTAACATTTTATAACATGTTTCTAAAAACCTGTTTAGACCACTCCATTGTTTGTTTGAGTATTTAAGATATATTGAAATATCAAATCTATAGTACGTATATTAAATTACAACACTTGTTTATTAGAAAATGTAAATTGTATTTATGAAGTATACGTTATCAAACCTTCTTGTAAATTTCAAAAAGGTGCTGCGAAACATTCTGCTGTCACTCTAGATCTTGTCCGATCATATGTGGGAATCGATTTTCTTATCAAATGTTATAAAGCCTCTTATGTTACTATTTTTTTCATAAAAATTTAAATCATATATATATATATATATATATACTTTTACAAATTTCTCTCACATTCTATCGTGAAAAAAACATGCATTATTTTTTTTTCTGTTTTTGTCTTCGAAGTTTCCACATAATGAATAGTGATTGCTGGAAATGATCATGTGCCCAGTTTCACTTTTCCAATGTATTCTTCACCAACCCCTCCAACCTCTTTCTGACCTGAAATATTCATGATCAGTTAATGCTTGGATGCAAGTATGTTTTCTATAGTTTAAAAATTAAATAAATTTTGATATTTTTAATTAAATTTATATTTTTTTATTGAGTATTCTAAATATATTTTAGTTTAAACATCCTATTATTTGAATTTGTTAATGAAATGTTATAATTACCATTTTCGTTTTTCCTTCTCCAACTCAGAAATTAACTTGTTTTTTCTTCTTCAATTTTCTTCAACTAATTATTTTCTTCTCTAAAAATGAGTTGATCTACAATTTAATTGAAAAAAAGAAAACGTAATTTGATTAAGAAGTTAGGAAGAATCAAAGAGAGAATAATTAAATTGATTAGCAAGATAGAGATGAGAAAACGAAAATAATGACTACATTAACGATTGCTACATATGAATTTTTTATCCTTTGGATTTAAAATTAATTTTTTAATGACTATCAATTAAGAAAAAAGACAGTCCATTTTAACTCCTTTGGTCAAATATCAATGCATAGCAGTTAGTGTGAATATGATTTGCAGTTGATAACCATGCAAGTCAAATCTTTAACGATCTTAGAGACAAAAATAGTAAAACAATTTTTAATTTTGAAATCGATAGAAAACGTATCACAAATTAGATAGACTAAAAGCAAATTTAAGGGTTGTAGTCTCTTACTGGAAAAAAAAAAAATCTTATTTTGGTTTTTGAATAGCACTAAAAATATAGAGAGATAAAAATTGAACTAAATTTTTATATCAATTAAATCAACGTTTTAAAATATTTGGAAGGACTAAAAGACATTTTACACTCATAATCAAATTTCACGTTTTTTTAACTAAATGATTTTTTGCTACCATTCATTATTGTGACGTGAAAGATTGGTAAGTCAAATGTGTACCGCAGTCAGTGGAAAAAAGTAAACAGCATCATGTTGAGCAATGGAAAATGTGAGTTTTGGCTAATGCTGCTGCTTCCACGACTTGGTGTGCCAAATATATGATAATTAATTAGAAAAAACAATAAAAAAAAACATTATGACATTCAATCACTAATTTACATATCTTAACTAATAATTTGGGAGGTGAAAATAATATATTTAAATTAAACATATATTTTATGGGTCTTTTCAAGAAAAATAATGTTATTTTTAACTAAAAATTTTAAAATAATAAATTTTTGAGCTTTTTATTTTATAAAGTGTTCAACTTTTTTATATTTATATAATATGAGACATAGACTCACTTTAATTTGCAATAATTTTTTTCAAGGTTGAGTTTTTTGTTTTTGTTTTATTGGTACATTCTTTTTAGTAGAAACATTGTCAACTAGCGTAACTTCAATAATGACTTTCTTATAATATCACTTTATCACAATAACAAGACATGTAATCTTTGTTAAAAAACTTTCGATACAATTACATTAAGATTATTCAACCATATTATAGTTTTTTGAATCGATCACCAATATGAACTATAAACTCTGATGATAGGTTTTTTTCCTAAAGATACACCAAAGATATTCAATAACGGATTTTTTAACAAAATAATTAGAATTTGTTGACAAATTTCTCTTCCTTTCACCACTTAGACATTGTAATATAAAATAATTACACGTTCCTTAATCACAAACATTAACCTCTATTTGTACTCTTAAACAAAAATTGACAATGAATTTAGAAAATAAAAATTGTTTATTCCTATTAAGATCCGCCCGTGAATAAGTGAGTTCATAGTTATGTGCTTGAATTAGGGCATCACTAAGTCAACAAGAGGCATGATAATAAAGTAGTGTTGAGAAAATATGTCCCAATAATAGAAAGTGGCAAAATCAATTGGAATTGGTTGTTCCATTGGCCCAAGAGAAAGGAAATGTTGCCCAACCAACACACAAACAGGATAAAGTTATGGTTGTTTAATTATGTGTACCATGTGTACTGCCCATTCTTTACAGTTTCTACTGCTTCGATCACGCCAAAAAGTAAAATCTCTTTGTTGTTCTCAATACAAAATAAAACCATTTATAATTATTTTAGTTTTATTATTTATTTATTTATTTAATTCGATTTAGTCACCCTATTTATTAGTAAAAGTGTAAATTAAGTCTCTCAATATATAACAATATGGCGTTTTCAAGTTTCAATAAAATTCTCTTTTATTTAAAAAAATACGGTAATGCTATCTTTTTATGGTTGAAATTCACATTGCTAGTTTTAGAATTAAACTGTCCATATTTGTTTATTGATGATTTTAGTAATAGTGAAATTAACACTAAAGGGATCAATAGTGAAAAGTGATTAATAGTCGGACCAAACTAATTAAACAAATAATTGTACTAATATAGTCCAATTCTTTCAATATATATTCACCATATAACAAAAGAACTTATGTGATAATATTTGTTATATCCTAATTGATTTAACCTACAATTCGAGCCGACTCCACTTGATTATTTGTAGGAGTGTCAAAATGGTTCAGTCCGGCCCGTTTTGACCCGGCCCGTTTTTTGTCGTTATAAATTGGTTGGGTCGGGCTGGTCCGTAAATGGAAAACGGGTTCGTTTATTCAACCCAGCCCGCGGGCTGGCGGGCTGGCCTCTAGGCCAGCTTTGACTTGTTTTTTTTTTTTTTAAATTGGAGGTCCAAAAATCTTTGTCTTGTTTTTTATCAAATCATTTTTTTTCATCAATTATTTGTGTTAACAATGTTGATTTTAATTAATGTAATCACAAAATCTGAGATAGTAATAAAGATAGACATACATGCTTTTACATATGGAAATGTTTTACCGCAAAAACAAAAAAAGAACTTTAAAATAGTTCTACCCAATATTTAGTGTAGGAAAAATATTACAATCATTTAATAAATATGTAAAACTTAAGAAGATTCATACCTGCAAAAACAAAAACAAAAACAAAAAGCAGAACAAAACAAAACTTTTGTTATGATTGTTGGTTAGTGTAGACAAAATACTAAAAAACTTATATTTGAACTGAATGTTGTAGTTGTGTACATATATAACTCCAAATGAAACGTGTTCCTAAATTTAATTGGCGTAAATGAATATCTATGACATTTTTTTGCACTTTAGCAGAGGGTGTTCTTTCTCAGTTTGAATGCATGTGCACCCTTTTTTTTTTAACTTAGAAGGCATGTGGGTTGGCCCATTTTGGCCCGCGGGTTTGCCCGTTGGGTTGACGGGCTAGACGGGCTGGGTTGGTACGGGTTGACGAGTTCTGTTTTCTAACCCAACCCGCTTTTTCTTGGCGGGCCTGACCCGTTTTGACGACCCTAATTATTTGGCTGGGTTGATCTTTATCTCGGGCTAACTCAAATTAAACTCCAGCCAATTTGACTCGACCTTTGGCCTATTTGGTTCAAGTTGACTTAGCTCGACCTTCAACCCAAGCCAGATCGGCTTGATTCTTCAGTTCGATCGACTTAACTTGACCTTCAACCCATATTGGATCAATTCAACCTTTGACCTGGTCTAACTCCACTTATATTCTTTAGCTTGACTTACTTGGATCGACCTTAGGCCTAGGCACCATATCTCGACTCGATATCGACATAGCTCGACCTTTACCTGGTTGACTTAGCTCAACCTTCGACCCCTGCTTGCTTAGTGCAACATTCGACCTTGTATAACTCGACTTGATTCTTTAGCTTGTTTGACTTGGCTTGACCTTTAGCTTTGGTCATCTCTAGTCAATCTTCGACCTAGACCAACTCAGCTCGACCTTCAACTCAGAATGATTATTTGGGCCTTTTGTAAGACCCAAGAAAATTAAATATAATAAATATTTAATTATCAATATTTTAGAATTGAAGATGCACATAAAGGAATTAAATGGGCCAATCCTAACAAGGAACAATACTAGCTCAAGTGGTTAAGAGTACTTAGTTGTGTTGAGAACTCTTTGGTTCGAGTTTGTTGTATGTCATTAGAGTGTTAATTTAATTACATAATTGTTTTGCACATTTAGTAGCTGAAAAGAGAGGAAAAGGGAGAGTTAGTGAGGAAAAAGGGCAGTGAAATTTGTGTGGTAGCTGAGAAGAGTTTAGGAGAGTACTACAACTAGATCTAAGAAGAGTTTTGAAGGTTAGGAGGGGTCCTTTTAGTAGAAGCCAAGGTTGAGTATAATTTTGTGCAAGAAAGAACTCTAAGAGTGCATTCGAAGTGGGAATTCCAAGTAAGGAGAGTTATTCCTACTTGTTTTTAATTTCAATGATGTGTTTCGTGTTATACCACTGTCTAGATGCATGTATTTTCCCCCATTTTACGTTGTTTTTCGAAGTTTCTAGGCTTTTGCCAAGAAACAGCCTGGCAACAATGAAGGCCCATTAGGCTACACAACCTGTTTGACCCAAATTTATAGGTTCGACCATGAACCGCCTGGCGGTGATGAAGGTCTACCATCCGACATGAAGCTGATTGGTCTGTTTTTGAGTTTTGGTTGGTGTAATAGTCATTTTGATTCCATGAATATGGTTTTGTGCATTATGTTGAGTTGTTAATACTATAAAATTGATGAATTGTGTTGTGTGTTAATGCATTGGATGAATCGTTGCATGAATAACCATGAATGCATGTTAGGGTTTGGGAAAGAATTAGGAATATGATTTTCAGGGTTTAATTGTTATAGAAATTGTAATGAGATTTTGTGCATTTGAGTTTCAATGGATTATAGGTGGAATTGAACGCATGACTAACTATTAGTGTGTGAAATTTGATGAATGGAATGAATGTTGGGGTTTTAGGGTCTCTCGCAAGTGCAAGGGAATATGGAAAATTTCCCAGAATTGATGCATCGCCTGACGGTACATGCTTACCGTCAAGCCATAGCCCCTGTCCAAAAGTCCTTCTTTTGGTGGGCTGTTTTGGAGTTGAGTTGGGGTCAGAGGGGTTTTCCTTGGTTTGGTGAATAAGGTATTATGATCAATGGTGAAGATTAGCACCATGGAATGGATAATGCATGAATTTTGGAACCTGTGATACCACTAACTTGAATTAGTTGAAGTTATTGAACTAAAAGTAAGTCTTATAGGTACTATTGTGGTTCTGCTGATTATAGGCATGATTGCTTACTACCTTTTTTATTCATATGTGCAATGTGTATTATTAACCAAACTCAAGTGATGCCATGAGTTTAAATTTGTGAATGTATGGGTGCTTGTTCATGTTTAGGCATATAATCTATAATGGTGCAATAAGAACTGAACTGAATTATGTGTGAATTGGGTGTTTTAAGGTATGTATATGATGATAGGAGAGGCTTAAAACCTGTTGTGCAGTAATTAATCTAGTAAAATCATGCTACTGGTGTAACACCTGGTGGTGTGGAATGAGCCGTCAGGCAATAGGTGAACTAGGGAAGTCTTTGGAGCAAGCGGGGCTCGACGACAAGTTGAGACCGCCAAGCGGTCTACGTTGGAATTTTGTTTGGCGATGCTTAGGCAGCACCAAGCAATAACATAGGGACAATGTGTTATTTTGTTGCATTTTCCATGTTTTGAAATGTCGAACCTAGGCCAGGATATGCTTGACATTATCACGAGCAGGTAGGTTCATGATTAGTTATGAAACACATGATTAATATGAACAGAGAGGTTCATACTAATGATACTATCGTGTGAGGATATGAGCGGGAAGGTTCATAGCTGTATGGATCACACGTGTTGGACTATGAATGGGAAGGTCCGTAACGGCTAAACTACGAGCGGGGAGGTTCGTAAAGGTTGGACCACAAACAGATAGGTTTGTGGAAGCATAATATATCCTGAGGCCATGGTTAAATACGTGTCTGTTAGGAATGAATAGTCTAGTCTCATATAGGTGATGAGACGAGGATCTAGAATACCTTGGACAACTAGGGTGTTAAAAGTGAGCATTGTGATAAGTTGGAGTCTCTTGGGTGGGGTGTCTATGTTACTAAATATGTGTCGTTATGATGATTTGAGCTCACCCTTTCTATTTGTGTTTGTCGATAATCGTGTGACTTGTCACACGAGAGCATATGTTGTTTCAGGTGATGTTGGTGATGCTTAGAGTCGGAGTGAAGACTAGCTGTTAGGATTTCATTTGAGGAACTTGTTTTGATTATTTTGTAATTTTTAATTAAGTCAGTTTTGGAACTCAGATTTTATAATTATTTACATTATGGATTTTGATTTTGGCGCTTGAATAAAGTTTAAATTTCCTGCTCTTTTGGGAATGAATATTAAATGTTGAATTATTTTCAATAGTACCTTTTTTATTAAGTAATATTCAACTAAGATGTTACACTTTTGGTACTCTTTCGACGTTGTGGGTTTTTTATGTGGGTTTTTTTGACCTTGTAGACTTCTTTAGCTCTAACTAATGTGGATCAAGGCCAGACCTTATAAGCTAGGTCAAATGGAAAATTCTTCTTTCTATACACATTATACAATATACATATTGAAAAACAATTTTAAATTATTAAATATTACTTTAATATTTAAATTTAACTATTATTTTTTTAAAACTTTAATTTAAAATACATATTTTTAAAATGAAATTTTATCTTAAAAGACTAATTTAATTACTTTATCCAAACAATAAATTTGAAATTAAGATATTTGAATTATTCTATCTAAATAAAATATAGAAAATGAAACAAATTTTAATAATAAATTTTAAATATCATAATTTTAATTTCTTGAAATGGTTGAAATTCATCATCTAAAGACAAAGTTTGTTACTTGTATATTTTTCATGTGTTTTTATGTAAAGACGGATTTTTTTATTGACATAAGGGAACCTTAGCACCCTATTTTTTTTTTATATTTATATAAATTGATATATAATATAAACTATTTTTTTAATTTTTAATATATTTTTAATTTATTTTATATATTTGTTATCTCAAAAAACTTATATATATATATATATATATATATATATATATATATTTAAATGCTTTGACACCCCTAAAATATTTGTTAAAGATCTCTCGAATGATAATAATAAAATATGTTTTATTCTTATTCTCATCTTCTTCGTTTTCTTATAATGGCAATAATAATTTTAAATTTTCTGATTTTATATTTTATAATATATTAATAAGAATTAATATATTAAAATCAATATATTTTAAATGCACAATTTAAGGACTAGGTATGAGAAAAAGGCAATGCCGATGCGTGTTTTATTATTTCATCCTCATCCTCGCAGTAAATATTTATCTTCATTCTCATACCCAAACTCAACATGTATATAATTTTTGTTTGTTTCATCTGCATCCTACCAGATAACAGGTATATCCATATACTATTATCTATACCCATTTTTTTTACTGTTTCAAGTATGAATAAATAATTTTTATAAAAAAATAAAAATCACAAGAAAGAAGTCATTGTATTATCAAAATATTCAATATTATAAAAATATATTCTCTTTTCTTCGGGTATGTCCATATACCATTACCTATACTTATTATTTTACTGTTTCAAATATGAATTAAATAATTTTTATAAAAAAAAATTACAAGAAAGAAGTCATTATATTATCAAAATATTCAATATTATAAAAACATATTCTCTTTTCTTCTAGATGTTAAATATTAAGAAAAATATTAATTGTGTGAATCTCAAATTAGAGTATTAGATAATGACACGAGAAAATTCAAGGCATTATATAAAATACTAAACAATTGCACATAACAAAAATCCATAATAACTAAAATATCTATTAATTTTGTAAAAGATCAGAATAAAAAATATTTATGATAATAAATTATTATATTATAGTAAATGAAACATATTTATACAATTGCGGTGGTAAAATTTCTCTTATGTGAGAATTAATTATAAAACATAGAATTATATAAAAAATCATCCAAATAATATTCTACATGATCAAAATAATCAACAAATAAAAATATTAGAAAGAAGTAAAAATTATGAAATAAGTGTCCTAAAAACGATTTGATAAATCATTGCATGAAATTATACAAAAGAAAAAATATATAATTAAGGGTATAATAAAAGAAAAAATACCTTACAAATATAAGAAAACTTCTTAGATACCGAATGATCGGAACTTTGAAAGATAATGAAAATTGTTTAAACAAAATAAAGGTTCTTCAAATGAAAATAAAAAATTAAGGATAAAAGACAATAAAGAAGATGATGATACGTCTTTTTATGTTACCCATTCAATTAAAAGTTTATGCACTCGAACACTTAAAATTGAGAGTCAAACATACAAAAAATAAACAATAAATAAAAATTTTAAAAAGGAGTAAAAATAATCAAATGTATTATATCCATATTTAGTCAATGCAAAAAAATGAGAATAAATTCGGATAATAGCATGATAATGAATTTATTTGTCATTCATAATAAGGACATCACCAAAATCTAGTAGAAAATCTGAATTGCTTTATAAGAATTATCATATACGAAAGTAATACTATTGAAGACAAAGAAACAATGCAAGTGTGAACAAACATTCACCCTTATTCTAAATTTGACCACATACTACATCGATACTAATAAAAGATAAAACAAATGTCATATATATCTTACTTACAATAATATTTAATTAGGAGTGTTAACTTAGTATTTAAAAGAAAGTTGTGAGGCGGGTATCTTCCCAACAAAAGTAAAGAGTCTTACTTTCTACAATAATATTCATCTATTTAAAATATGTGTTTTATAAGAAACTTTCATTAAATAGGATAAAAGTCTTAAAATGAAGAATAAAATACTGTGCAAAGTTCTAATAATGAGTCTTATTAGGAAGAAAAATAATCATATTTTTTAACACCGATTCCAAACATTCGACTGATGCATTATTAGTTCTTATAAATTATCGTAAAAGGAAAACAAAAACTTAGAAAAAGATAAAAAATTATATTATTTTATTTAATGACAACATATCACTATGTTAAGAATGTTATATTCCTAATTCTCAAATTGTTTAAAAGGAGAAATAAATATCCAAAACACCTTCGACTCTTTCACACAATCCCTAATTAAAATGATGAAATTGGTAGAGCAAAGGCATTATGTAGCTAAGTATGGTGTATACATGTGGATCACACCCTAATGAAACATGCCACAATTTAAGGGAAGAAGACCATATGTCATGCTATATAATAATCCAATGCCATACCAATCATCCACAACAAAATTTTCAACGGATAATATAAACATCTTCTTTTATTCCAAAAATTAGAAAAACAATATTCAATTCAAAGACCTTTTTAATTTTATCTTATTCTAGGCCAAGGCTTCAACATCATACTCCTCTAGTACAACCATTCATTATCTCAGTGGATCAACATTTTAGATGACTCAATAACTATTTAAAAACAATAAAAAAAAATCACAATACAATTAACCAAAAAGGCTATTTAAAAAAAAAATGCAAGTCACGAAATGATAATGGAAAAACAATAAATTAAAATTGAGTGGGACAGTGGCTTTCACTGTCTTCCTCCTTTTCCACTGAGGTCAACGAATTTGACTTTGTGGCTTCCACAGTTGAACTAATATAACGGTTTCAAACCATGTCTATTTGTACAACAACGAACGAACAAAGCGTAAAACACCTTTTACCTTAAACCTCAAATTACGATAATGTGGACCCACTTCAAAAAATTTAATCACGCCATTACTCTCGGCTTTTTTTTCTTCTCTCTCTATATTTTTATTATTATTTTTTCTTTCTATAAAACTCTCACAATTCACCCAAAACTTCCCCACCCACTTCACTCACCACTAAGAACTAAGAACAAGGAGAAGAGCAACAATGGCTCCCCTTTCATGCTTCATTCTTCTTTTTGCTCTTTCTCTTCTCACACTCTCTTTTATTTCTTCCTCTGCAGTTCCAGATCCTGAATTGGTTGTTCAAGAGGTACAAAGGTAAAACCATTTACCTCATTTTCTGCTTCTCTTCTCAATCTCCATTATTCTTTAGCTTCATAAATCTTCTGCTTTTAGACTTCATTTTAGAAATCTGATAAAAAAAAGTATCAATTTCTTACTTAAATATAATTAACAGTTTATTGTATATATAGTGTAAAATTTTGACTTTCATTACACCCTTTGTTCTTAGTTTTCCAATTTACCATATTTAGTCATCCCTCCATTTTCTTTTTTGATGAATTTACTGTTGTCGGTGTTTAGGTCTATAATTTTTGTTTGTTTATGAACTTTGTATCCAATATTTAAAGAAAATGTTGACAATGTAGCATGTAGCAGAATATCATGCCCTGATATGATAACAAAGCAGAATCTTGTGTGGATATTTTCGCTAAATATTATTTGTTAAGTTCATAGATTTCTAGAATTGTATAAATCAAAAGTTAAATTTTCCAAAAACTAACTCAGAGAGGAAATGCACATTAGAAGACAAAATTCACGAAATTTAGAAAGCATAATGTCAAGACTGCAATTATTGTTATGAGGTTGTTCATATAATTTCTTACAAATTTCATTATAGTTAACATAGATTATTCGGATACTATAATATAGTACGTAGTAATATGTAATATACATTTTAGAAGAAAATGAATGGTGGCTTTAATAAAATGTTTTATAACTTCAACTAAATATTATTTTTTAAATTTGATCTTATTAAATATTATGAATAATTTTGTTTTTTATTAATAAATGATGAAAAGAAGTTTAACATGTTGGTAAGAATGTTTTGGAAATCAAAACTATATATTTCTATGTATCATTCTTTTAAATTTTTTTATTATAATGTTAAAAAACTATCGCAATCGCCATCATCTTTTACGCATTCTAATATTGATAGATCTTTAAAAGTTGTTTAGAATTGCAATAATTATGTAGCAACGGAAAATGATATCTTAGATATTTCAATATATTTATATAACTAGTTTCAAATAAATTAATATAATTAGTTGTTGAAATATCTATTATGTTGTCTTCTTTTTCTCTCTCTTTTTTTATAATACAAAAATGTATTAAAGTGCGAAGATATCATTATCTTTTATTTTTTTTTTTAAACACAATGTAAAGAGAATATTTCTTTTAGTAACATATAACTGACGTGGAGTATTCATAAAAAAATAATACATTATTAACAAGTTAACAACTTAATTTTAGGAATAATTTGCCATTAACAAATAAATTTTTGAATTTTTAAAAGTAAAGACAAAAGAAAAAGTAAAATAGTGTGTGTGTAAAATTTGATTGGTGTAGTGTAGTAGTAGTATTTTGGGGTCTCTATCAAACATCTTCCTTGGAACAAATGCATATGAAACATTTTCCATCTAACAACAAAAAAGCATGAAAAATCCGACAGTACTGTAACTGTTTTTTGTGATTGCAGAAGCATCAATGCCTCAAGGAGAAACTTGGGTTATTTATCATGCGGAACCGGGAACCCCATCGACGACTGCTGGCGGTGCAACCCTAACTGGCAGAACAACCGGCAGCGGCTAGCCGACTGCGCCATCGGGTTCGGCAAGGACGCGATCGGCGGAAAAAACGGCCGAATCTACGAGGTCACAGACTCCGGCGACGACGACGCCGTTAACCCAAAGCCGGGAACCCTCCGTTACGCCGCCATACAAGACGAACCCCTGTGGATAATCTTCAAGAGGGACATGGTAATCACGCTAAAGCAAGAGCTTCTGGTGAACTCTTTCAAGACAATCGACGGCAGAGGCGCGAGCGTGCACATCGCCGGTGGGGGCTGCCTCACCATACACTACGTGAGCAACGTGATCGTTCATGGGATTCACATCCACGATTGCAAGCCCACCGGGAACACCAACATCAGAGACTCGCCGGAGCACTCGGGGTTTTGGACGAAATCGGACGGCGACGGAATCTCCATCTTTAACTCGAAGCATATCTGGGTGGATCATTGCTCGTTGTCGAATTGTCAGGATGGACTGATCGACGCCATTCATGGATCCACCGCCATCACCATCTCCAACAATTACATGACCCACCATGACAAGGTTATGCTTTTGGGACACAGTGATTCCTACACGCAGGACAAGGACATGCAGGTCACCATAGCCTTCAATCATTTTGGAGAAGGTCTTGTCCAGAGAATGCCAAGGTATGTAATGTAACTCAAAGATGATTGAACTTTGGTGACAGTGGTGACACTAACCATAAGAATGTGAGTGTTGTTGCAGATGCAGACACGGGTATTTTCATGTGGTGAACAACGACTACACACACTGGGAAATGTATGCCATTGGAGGGAGTGCGAACCCCACCATAAACAGCCAGGGAAACAGGTTTCTTGCCCCAGACATTAGGTTCAGCAAAGAGGTAACAAAGCATGAGGATGCCCCACAGAGTGAGTGGATGAGTTGGAATTGGAGATCAGAGGGTGACATGTTCTTGAATGGAGCATACTTCAGGCAATCTGGTGCCGGTGCTTCTTCCATCTATGCTAGGGCTTCAAGTCTCAGTGCAAGACCTTCTTCTCTTGTTGGATCCATGACCGTCACTGCTGGTGCACTTACCTGTAGAAAGGGAAACCGTTGCTGATCATCATCAATACTATTAGCCATCAAATTAATCAAATATAACTGCTGGGGACCAAAAACAAATTAATATGTATTAATTTAATTGCTTCCCCTTCGGTTACCTATATATATAATATATATTAATAGAAATTAAGTTATACCCACTTGTTTATTTGTCTTGAGGACTTAAATACAGCCTCTGCTATTTGCTTTCCAAGACCTTTTTTCTTCATTTTAGCTGCAATTTTGATTCCTATACTTTACATTTTAATCTATCTATTTTACAAAATCTTTTTCTTAGTTCATTTAAATATACTTTCTTTTTATCTATCTATCTATACATATATCACTAGAAACATAGACATTTTTATGTATAATATAGTGCAGAGAAGTGTGATGACATTGACAATCTTGCACGTACAAGGGAAAGGAAAGTGTAGTAAGTGTTGGTCTAATTCAATGATCTTTTTCTGCTTTTTAACATGCACGCTTACTTCTGCTACAAAAGTCCTATGCCTTATAATTTTTTGCTTTGGTGTTCCAATGAAGAGGCTTCTGTTTCTTCTACTTTGATCACTGCCTGACCCATCTACCATTTCTTCCCCTGCATGCGTGGCTGTCAAAGTGAAAGTTGGTACCAATTAACATAGAAAGAATCAATAAATCCATATAATATTCTAAAAGGTCATGCCAATAATTTGAAGGACCACAGTTAAAATATCACTCTAGGAGTCTAGTTACATTAATTGCTTTGTTTTGGGTGAATAACTAAATTATTCACTTCATCTTATACCGTTTAATTTGCTATTTTAGGTGACAATTAAAAAAACTTAGAAGACAAAATAGGATAGAAACACTTGGTATCCATTCACTGTGAAATAGACAATATCCAAAAACAATATTCACAAATTGAAGAAGATTTAGATGATAAAGTGTTGATGTTCCACCCAGAATCATTTTGTTTTCGGGAAACACAACATTTGACTATTTGAGAAAAGTATTGATTTTAAAGAAATGAATTCTTTTCTTGAAATGAAAATACATCAAGTAATATAGAAATATTCATTATACAAAGAAAATTAATATGCTTTGCAATATTGAAGAAGTTTCTCGTGAAGAATTGTGAGTGTTGTAAATAAGATGTTGTCGCTTAATAATGATAATAACAAAGTATAGAAGCTTTTATTCATAGAAGCTTAAATGGAATTTTGTAGCATCTTATAACTATTAGGCCAAATATAACATTTGTTATATGTATGACATTTTGTTGTATCATATCCTACTAATCTCTGTTCATATCCTTCATCCACTACATTGTTTTATATTTTATTTTATCGAAAATGAAAGATTGTACGAAACTAAATTAATATTGAAATAAAACCCATGCTAAATTAAATAAATTTGGAAATAAAAATATATTAAATGCTAAACTAGTTTAATTAAAAAGTAATTTAAAAGTTAATAATAAATTAGCATTGACTTAATTAACAATACTTCGAGTCAAAATTTCAAAACTAATACAATTTATGTTTTTATAAATACACGTATTTGTATATTGGTTTTTCTCGTTAATGTTGACTTATATATATATATATATATATATATATATATATATATATATATATATATATATATATATATATATATATTAGTAAAACTAATTGTAACTTGTGAAGGAAATAATTTTCTTAATGATAGGTAGTTATTAATGTAAATACAGAATCTATGATAGTTAATCCGGAATGAAAAGCTTCCTTATTCAAGATGAAATCAGTCGCTTAAAATATCACAATTAAGCAAAAAGAATGTGAGATATTTAAATATTATTATTTTCCTTTTATGTAGTTTTCTAAAGTTTGAAAAAGTTAGTTCGAATATACCTTAGTTTAGGTCTAATTGAATAAGTAGTTGGTGTGAAAGGAAAGTTAGTTTTTTAATGATTTGAGCCTAAACATCCTTCTGACACAGTGAAAGTCATTGGAGGCTTTCTCCCGTCAATCGTGCCCAAAGGTTAAGAGTGGGGTCAAGGTGTCTCACATTTCTTTGCACTTCAAAACAATCAAATCAAAGCCATTATGGAAGCAAGTGAAGACGTAGTTTCCTCAATTAAGTCTACAAACACACATTCATAATTGGAAAATGTTCTTCTGTTCTTTTCTCTCACTTCAAATCCCGTTCTCTGTGTTCATACGGAAAACCTTACAAACATGTTTAAATCTTGGTATAGGTTCAATGAGTCGCTCTTATTTAAAGTAGGTTATTTTAAATTAAGTTAAATAAGTCCATTATTTTTTTTTAAATTAAGTTATTTTGAACTTATTTTCTTTCTAGTATTTATATTTCAAATAGCTAAAGGCTAGGGGTATGATGATAAGTTCAATCAGTCAAATTTTTTTAAAGTCATTTTGAATTATATTTTCTTATAACTTTTACATTCCAAAGAGTTAGTAGGTCGAATACCAGATCATGTATTTTACAAAGAGAAAAAATAGATCAACTTAAGATGTTGTATAACGATAAATGAGGGGATTAAAGTCCAGGTCAGATAACATATCATAGAGAGTAAATAAGTGCATCAAAGAGGCATTAAGAGAGTGTTAAGGAGACAAAGGAGCTGAGGAGAATGAGGGAAGGTAGGATAAAAATGGGCACATGACACAAGAAAAAAGGGGGAACACTTTGAATGCTCTACCTAATTGCACTCCAGTCTTCTTGGCTAGAACATTTTAGCGTCCACCATGGGACGGGTAAAAACTAGTTTTGCGTCACAAATTTGGATACAAAATAAATAAGTAAAAAATGGATAAGGATGTCAGAAGGATTGGGATTCACTCCTCCCACAGTGGAGCAGTTGGTGGAAATGATTGTCGAACTAAGGCTACAAAATGAGGAGGTCAGATTGAAGGCTAGCGAATACCAAAGGCAGGAGGAAGATTTGCAACAAGAGAATGAGGCGTCTACTATTGAAGAAGTTTGTTTGTACTTTATAGCATAACAGAGGGAGAGGTAGAGGTCACCCATTGATGGGACCAGATAAGGAAGCCTAGTGTCATTTCCATAAAACATATGTACATAATATGAATAATTGTTACACATTAAAGACGTCAAATTGAAAGGCTAATAAAGGAGAGATTTTTTTAGATGTTTCTGAAGCGTGATCATCAACAAGGAGTCAAATGACCCAGTGTCATATGTGCATGATATGGTGGTCAAGTCAGAGAAGGCAAATGATCATGGTAAATAAGAATTTACATTTTTATTTTAGTTAGAATTTTTGTTGTAAATGTACTTTTTTTTTCTCATTATAAATGAGGTTTTTAATGAGGCATGAATAAAAATGAGAAATTTCACAAGAGAAACATAAAACAAATCTCAATTAATTTGGTCGAGCAATTAGTCTCCCAAAAAGCAATATGTTGGTTGAGCAACTAGTCTCCCAACACATAATTGGTCGAGCATTAGTCTCCCAAATGACGATATGTTGGTTGAGAAACCAGTCTCCCAACACATAATTGGTTGAGCATTTAGTCTTCCAAATGGCGATATATCTCCCAACACATAATTGGTCGAGCATTAGTCTCCCCAATGACAATATGTTGGTTAAGCAACCAATCTCCCAACACATAATTGGTCAAGCACTAGTCTCCCTAATGGCAATATGTTGGTTTAGTAACCAATCTCCTAGGACCAAATATCTACTATGGGAGAAACTAGTCTCCTAGGTCTAAAAGTATATTATTAGCTAACTAGTCTCATAGGATCAACAAATCTACTATAGAAGCAACTAGTCTCCTAGATCCAAAACTCTACTATAGGAACAATCGATCTCCTAAGACCAAAAACTCTTCTATGGGAGCAACCAATCTCCTAGGTCCAAAAGTCTACTAGGGAGCAAATTCTCCTATGACCAAAAAATCTACTATTGGAGCAACCAATCTCCTAGGTCCAAAATTCCACTATGGGAGTAACGAGTCTTCTAGGTCCAAAAGTATATTATGGTTGTAACATCCTAGGTAGATATTACTTCATAATAAAATAATAATTGAAATTACTCAACATTTAATAATTATTTCCAAAAACGCAGGAAATTTAAAATTTAATAAACGCACTAAAACAAAAAAAATCCATAATTTAAGACTTAACTATTACAAGTTCCAAAGTCTAAACCATATTTAAATGAAATGCAAAGTATATAAAAATATTCTTAAAATAAATCCGAACGAGCCCCCACTCCAAATCTATGCGTCATCTGCATCACTTGAAATAACATTTGTTCATGTGTGACAAGTCACATGATCATCACTAAATACAAATAGAAAGGGTGAGCTCAATGAAATTAACATGCATTAAAAGGTCATATCATAAACCCTTACCCAAAGCAATTTAACAAAGCCCAATACCCCCGCTGAGGATCTTTCACCTCATGCATTAGGAATCATGGCCTCCCACCATGTCCATCCATTCTACACAATTTGAACTTGACCATAAGGTTATCACATGCAGCCATGAACCTCAAATCTTGTACCATATTTCTCAAAAGCTTCCTTCACAAAAGGATGTGAAAACTCAAAGTTTGATACACTAACATCAATAACAACTACAACATAACCCATAATACAACTTCAAAAAATAAAGTCAAGAACTACAACAAACTACTCATACACAATCCAATAATGTGATGGAATGAAACATATCTTGTTCTTATTCAAAGTAGTAGTAATTTTGTCCTCTGCAACTTTCATATCCATCCATTGCAATACTCGGGAAAACTTTGTGCTTGATTTTCCAAAATCATATTTTGGAATCAAGAAATGGTCAAATAACCATAACTGCCACAAGTGAACAAAAACCAAATAACTCAATACATTCATTTGTATTTCAAGTTTTGGCTTGTGAGTAGCTTGAAGAACACATGTATGGTGTGCTAGGGACAACCACTATCATGTTTGGATGTTCTTGTGCCTCTAGATGGTTTGCCTGATGTGATTTCAGGTCTACAAGTGTGATTCTTGTAGGTTGTGGTTCTAAATTTTTGTGTGAGTCAAAAATCTTGTGTGCTTTGTTGTTCAAAAGTGTAATCTTGGTGTTTGATTTGTAAAACTTTTGAATATAGTGGAAACCAGGCTCAGGTTGTCCTAGAAAACTGGATGTAGCTCTGTAATTAAGTGAACCAGTATTAAAACAGCTGTGCATTCTTCTTTCCCTCATCTCCCTCTCTTTGAAACTCTTTAAAATCTCAAGAAAAACAAGCAATTTGATCTTTAGTGTGATTCAATGCGTTCTTATGTAATCTGAGGCTTTATACTTGTTATAAATATTGATTGGAACATGTCTTGTATGTAAAAGATTGCTTTTTGAGTTGAATTCGCGAATTCTGTATTCTGCATAATTCTCCAGTATTTTAGCCGACTGATTTGTCTTTTTAATCAACTGTTTCATGGCATCAAGAACAATTTAGTATGCTGTTTTATATTTTAATCGATTGAAAGTGTACTAGTCTGCTACATTTACATCCATACTTTCCAGTCCATTAGATTCAATTGAAAAGAGGTTTTAACTTTCGAAAAAGTTTTATAAAGCCAATTCAACCCCCCCTTCTTGGCTAAACTCACCATTTCAAAACTAACAAAAGGCTAGTGGAATGGAGGAAAATAATGACTCATATCAAAATCAACCACACTTACCCTTTTTCACACCTGGGCAAATTTAAAACAAAACAAGGACACAGAGACAACACAAAGAGACACACACATAAACAGACACGAAACAGAAAGACAGAGATATATCCAACACAAAATGATTCCAAATTGCAAGTTATCCATGAACATCATCCAAACTCTTCAAAACATGTCAAGTACTCAGTTCAACTTAAGGATAAATTGAAAGCAACATAACCTCACGAAATACACATTGTATCACTCAAATCTCTAGGCTACTATTTACTCTCAAAGCACCCCTGAAAAACAAACATCAAACAGACTTGGCAAGCCTCTAGAACCAATAACCAAACCAAAACACATGCAAATCAATATCTGAAGGACTTTTCAAGGTTGTAATAGGATTGAGGACAAGGTGTGGAACATATGGCAATTAATCATGGGTTTACGTAGCTTGGTTGAAAAAGAAAACAGTAAATTACTAATTCATAAGATTGTGCATCAACGAATGTTTAATACATTTGATCAAGATTTTGGGTTAATGTGCTATATGTGATGGAGTCAATGGTACTTGTCTATAAATATACATACTATTTTAGTAGGTGTCTAAAATTTAAAGTCCATGTATAGAATGAATTTACATTCGTTAAGAAACTGAGATATATCTTTACTACATACATGATGCAGAAACAAATTAGTAAATGAAAGTATCATAGATTTACATCCTAAAACTTTTCTTTAATTGGAAGACCAAAACAAGATTGACGTCTAGAATGTGTTTCAGCTTCTATGCATTTGATAAAAAGTAAATATTTTTTTTAATATATATGCAAATAACAGAAATATTATGTAGCAATTGAATTTATGTATAAATAATAAACAAAAATCATTATTTACCTGTGAAGTAGTCTTCTTAATTGTTTGTAGAAGACATAGTCCATAAGTTGTTGAGTTTTAAGGAACTAAAAGCTGCAATTGAATATTGTGATTTACTTTTGAGACATTAAATATATAAATATATATATATATATATATATATATATGTGTGTGTGTGTGTGTGTGTGTGTGTGTGTGTGTGTATTTGTATATATATATATATATATATATATATATATATATATATGTGTGTGTGTGTGTGTGTGTGTGTGTGTGTGTGTGTAATGGTATACAAATATTGAAGAAATAGTAATAACCTCATTTGTGCATATATTTTGATAAACACAAAGATTGTTGTTGTAGTGAGTATGAATGGTAATGATTTTTGTTGTTTCCTGGTAATGGAAAGATAAAAAAAAAGAATAAAGATTTTGTGTGGTATAATAGAAGAATAATTGAAGAAAGTAAATAATTTTAAATTTGCATAATACCTGCATGTCTTTTGAGAAAGTAATTCTCGTTTGATTAAATTAGAAAGTTGTGTTTTATCAGTTATCACAGTGGATCCCCAACCAATAGAATAAATTTGCAAATGATGAATCTACAATTGAAGAACAATATATGTAAACATGATGTACAATATAATTGTACTCATATATGTAAACATGACATATATTATAGTATAAATGAATTAATTTGATTACCTTGTTGTCTATTGGCCTAACCAATGAGAGTGAATATTCATCCTTCTAAGTGTTCCATTGGTTTAAAAGTTCCATATTCTACAAAGAAAATTTCAACTATTGCAAGATTAGGAACTAAACTTTTAAAACTACACATATTGGATATGACCTCTTGTGGTATGAAATTGTGGAAATGACTTACATGTATTTCTTCATTGAAGCGTAAGGTGTCCTTAGTTATGATCGTACCTGCAAGGTATCAAATAAATATGATGACTTTTACTATCATAGTTGTAAATTGAAGTATAATTAAGTAAAATATGAAGATATACACATTTTATGACAGAAATGAAGTAAAAAAAGAACAATACATAGTTTTGAGGTAACGAAATTTCCTTATAAACAACATTCTTCGTAAAAATGTCATGTTGTCCTTCAAGGTATCCTTCTTTAATAAGGATTTTTGTGGAAGTTTGAGAAACACCTCTTAATAAAGCAACATATAACTAACCATGGCTGAAAACATGTCGTGGAATGTAAAACATGTCCTTAGTTATTATCGTACCTGCAAGGTATCAAAGAAATATGATGACTTTTAAAACATTAACATATGCACTTAGCTTTTACGTAAAGTCCGCAAACATCAAGAATGGAAACAAAAGGCATGCATATGTGGGCCCCCTGGTTTTATTCCAAGCACATGTAATGAGAGAAATAAGGATGTGGTATGAAGTGTGAATGAAACTAAAATTTGTGACCATCTAAAATTGAACCATGCATTTACGTAAATGTTGCAACGAAAATCCTCACAAAGAAGTAAAAGTAAGTTTACACGTGGGTCCCATCAAAGATGCCATGCTAAAATTTTAACGTGATTGCAAAAGTGAACTTGAAGAAAAATAAAAAGAAAACAAAACCTTCATATAGACCCAAAATTTGATTATTATGTATGCTACCCCTCATAGGACCCAAGCACGTAACTACCCACTCAAGGAAAGAGAAATTGTACTAACTAAAAGAATGAAACAATTTGCATGCATACAATATAAAAACGAAACTGTTCCAACGCAAATATTTCTATGCGTTAAACACGAACAAGAATTTCCTTCACAGTAAAATGCACGTAGTCCGCCTATTTACAGAATGTGAGTCCTCAGCCTCATAGTACACAACCATGCAAAAGTCAAAACCTACCATTCTAACAAAAAAGAAAACAATGAAACCTACTAGAAAAAAAGAAACTTGAATACACTGTGACTCAAATGGCTATAACGAATATGTGAACACACTACAATCGAGAAGAAGGAAAGCATATTGGTGTGTGCATATATCAGAGGAAACAACGAGAAGAAGAAATTTATATGCAAACCAACCACGGTACCAATCTATACCACACTAATGAGACCCAACATCTAAAACCTAAGCCCCTCACTCAACTAACCATGTGCAATGCATCTCACGTAAGTACAAGGAAGAAAGAAAAAGCAAATAAGGATTAGGATGCATGAATTGATACGTATCAGAGAAGATTCATTGTATGGTTGCACACAAAACAAAAATATGTAACATTTTTCAAGTCAATATTGTAGGTGACCTAGAAGAAAGGAAAAATTAGGTCAATAGAAACAAAAAAGAAAACGTAAAGCTATAACTTAACCTATTACTCATGCACACTACCCCAAACCAAAACGCATACTTCATCCACCCATGGTAAACGACCCTATGCACATCAAGGTTTCTACAAGGCACTTGGTAGCACCCACTAGGGTTGACTCAAAACAACCCAATGAATCATGTGCTAAGTAATGATAATGGAACAAGAGCATCCCGCATGGTATATGAAGCACAATCTCTCATAGTATATGAAGCACAATCTCTCATAGTATATGAAGCACAACTTTCAGACGCGCAAAGCAGAAGACCAAACAATAACATTCAAAATCCTTATATGAACTCATGCATTGATAAAGAGAATGAAGACAAGACCTAGCTTCAACAGAAAAATAGAAAGCGAAGTTAGCTTCCCATATACTACACATACATGCTTTTCAAGTTTCATTCATCATGCAAACAAAACAAGAGAAGAAAACAAGGTTGGCTTCCCCTACTTGGTTCTGCAACACTCCACAAACATTTTCTTCCCAACTTTCACCTTCACTCTTCACGGCTCCTCTTCCATTCCCTCATGTTTTGTCTTCTTTCTCCCACTTAAAAAAAACTAAAACTAGGGGTGTTTTATCATCAACCCAAACCTAACCCTAGGTTATCTACTAAAGAGAAAATATGGGAAGGAAAAGATAAATAAAATTTTTACCGTTTTTATTCACTTAAAATAGATGGCAGCAACGTTTTTAATTAAAGAACCATAACAACAACGTTTTAAATTAAAGAACCATAACAACAATGTTTTCTTTTAAAAGACCCATAACAGACAAACCAAAACGAAAGAGTGACTCACAGAGGAGAGAGAAAAATAAAGGGAAATAAAAATAGCACGAACAATGAAATATTGCACGTGAAAATCGACTACAATTGTAAAAATACAACAGAAAGAGAAGAAAACAACAGAATCTGATTTTTGTAATGGCGACAAAGGAAAATAAATGAAATTGTTACAACATCATCTCTTTCTTTTGTTTTATTCTCTTATGTCGGGTCTGGGGAAATTAATTTTGAACTGAAAGTATGAATATACAATTTACCACGAGCGAGAACTAGAAACATAATAAGATAAGCAAGCGAAAGGCTAGAATGATTTCAGTAACGTACAAACGCGAAGAAAACCTTCTGCAGTACCGGCTGTATCCTTGGCTCTCACTCCCATGAATCAGATAGTGCCATACGTCCCACCACAATCGTCCAACTACATCAAGTCGACCAAATTCGAACCCATGTACCTGCACACACAACTTCATAGCGCTAGCCACTGAACTAGACGCATTCTTGTTATTTGTCACGCACTACACGTATATAAACACACATCGCTTAAATAATTATTATAAATACAACAACTTAAATCACTCAAATAATAATTATTTCATATTTCGTAATTTAATAACCTAATTAAATTAAATAAATCAACAATATTAATCAAGCCATTATGTTTTTCCATGTGTTTCCCTTTGGTCTAATTTTTTCCGGGTTTTACAAATATTCATCCTTCTAAGTGTTCCATTGGTTTAAAAGTTCCATATTCTACAAAGAAAATTTCAACTATTGCAAGATTAGGAACTAAACTTTTAAAACTACACATATTGGATATGACCTCTTGTGGTATGAAATTGTGGAAATGACTTACATGTATTTCTTCATTGAAGCGTAAGGTGTCCTTAGTTATGATCGTACCTGCAAGGTATCAAATAAATATGATGACTTTTACTATCATAGTTGTAAATTGAAGTATAATTAAGTAAAATATGAAGATATACACATTTTATGACAGAAATGAAGTAAAAAAAGAACAATACATAGTTTTGAGGTAACGAAATTTCCTTATAAACAACATTCTTCGTAAAAATGTCATGTTGTCCTTCAAGGTATCCTTCTTTAATAAGGATTTTTGTGGAAGTTTGAGAAACACCTCTTAATAAAGCAACATATAACTAACCATGGCTGAAAACATGTCGTGGAATGTAAATCCCAACGGTAGGTATAGTTCGTCCTTGTGATTTATTTATAGTAATTGCAAAACTCAATCTCACAGGGAATTATTTCCTAATAAGCACAAAAGGAAGACATGCACTCTTTGTTGTTTTATGTTTAACTCTTGGTAAGAAAGCTATTTTTCTTGCATGGTGACTTGTCAATATTTCAACATCCAACATGTTCTTGTAGAACCCACAACATAGTAATCTTGCCCCATTACATAATCCAGATTGAGGGTCTATGTTTCGTAACAACATTAATGGGAATCCTTTTTTAACCTTTAAGTTATGAGGCAAACCTCCTAGAGAAATAGTGTGCAAGTGCTCTTGTTGGTATAAATGATGTGTCTACCTCATCAAATGACAACAAATTATGTTCTTCTCCTGAAAATAGATGGATAATTATGTCATTAAGTTTTTCTACATCTTCATTTTTTGGAGTTAGTATGACTCGTTCAGCCATATAAGATGCATCCCGTGTATGAAATTGTATAATTAAAAATTAAAAATATTGATATATAATTAAAAATATTAATCTTGTACACTTATAAAGTGATTAAAAATTAAAAATACTTATAATGAAAAATATTTATGTTTAAACTTAAAAAATAATGAAAAATTAAAAAAAACTTATAATGAAAAATATTTATGTTGTTAACTTATAAAATTATTAAAAGTAAAAAGTACTTATAATGAAAATGAAAAAAATTAATGTAAACTTATAAATTAATTAAAATTTTAAAATATTTTAAATGACAAATATTCCTTTTGTAAACTTTTAAATTTATAATGAAAAATATCTAATACGATCCTATCCAGGAAAGAGTATGAACGTTTCTGAATTTGAATCCTCAAGAGGCACGACATGAATAAATCATAGAAGAACGCGGAATAAGACATAGATGGAGGACGCCACAATCTAGCAGATTGATAAGTCAAGTGAAGATTCACCACAAAGATGTTAATCTTTGATAAGAACCAGAGGCCTAAGCCAATAACAAAGAGAACCCTCTCTTTAATGAAATCAAATTCAATATATGACTAAAAGTGTCCACATCAATTTTTAGTACCTTTATATATAGGCACATAAGTTTAAGCAAACCTGCAAACCCTACAAGAAGGCTCAAGCCCAAAACATAAAAGCATAAACAAATTATAAAAGAAAGCTCAAAACCCAAAAACATTAAACATAACTAATTTCTAAGAGAAAACCCAAAAGTCCTCTATCATTCCCTCCTTCTTGAAGAGAATTTTTCCTCAAATTCGTACCACTTGAAGTTTAGGAAATAGACTTCTATCGTACCCTCCTTCTTAAAAAGAATTTGTTCTCAAATTCGTCTCACTTGAAGATTCTTTATCATTCTCCCCTGTTTGAAGAGAATTTGACCCGAATTCTGAAAGGTCCTGCCGGGTCAAATACACACCTTATAATGATATATTTGATGGCTCTGCAGTCATTGCACATAGACCCCAATCTATCTTTCATAGGTACCGGAATGACTAGAATAGCATAGGGACTCAAACTTTCCTGAACCGATCCTTTGTCCATAAGTTGCTCCACATGCTTCTGTATCTCTTTAGTTTCTTCTGTGTTACTCCTATAGGTTAGCCTATTAGGAAGGGATGCACCCTAAATGAGATCTATATTATACTCAATACCCCTTTTAGGAGGTAAACCATGAGGGATGTCTTTAGGAAAGACATCATCATACTTCTTGAGAAGTTGCTACATACCTAAAGACAAATAAGCTTGCACAGAAGCGAGACAAATATTGTTAGGCATAAGCAAATATAAGGGTTGTTTCTTAATCAATGTTCTGTTTATTTCTTTTTCTCTCAATAAAAGGATTTTATCACTCCTTATATTTTTACCTTCCTTTTTCTTGCCTTTTGCTGGAATTTTCTCTCTTTCTTCTTTTATCTCTTGCTCTCTTCTCACTCTCATTTTAATTTGATCCTCACAAACTTCTCTAAGAGATAAAGGTTTTAGGGACACCTTCTGCCCCTTAAACAGGAAAGAATACTTATTGGTTAGACCATCATGGGTTACCTTTCTATCATATTGCTAAGGCCTCCCCAACAACAAGTGACTCGCCTCCACAGGTACCACATCACATACTACCTCATCAACATATTTACCTATAGAGAAAACAATGTTCACCTGCTTATCTACCACCAATTCTTCATCCTCACTCAACCATTGCAAAGTATAAGGACTAGGGTGCATAGATGTCACTAAACCAAGCTTTTCTACTAGCCGTTTACTAGCTACATTTGTACAACTTCTTCCATCAATGATGAGTGAACACATCTTTCCCTTAACCATACATCTAGAATGGAAAATATTTCTTCTTTGGGTCTCATCTTCCTCCTTATTCATACTACCCAACAACTGCCTAACCATCAAGAGATCTCCCTCCACAAGGGGGACTTCACACTCCTTTTCCTCCTCATCACTACTAGATGATTCAGATGATTCACCTGTGGAATGCTCACTAATGTACTCACCATTCGCCAATAACATCATAGTTCTTCTGTTGGAACATTCAGCTGCGATATGTCCTCTACCCAAACATTTGAAACATTTTATTGCATTAGAACGTGAAGAATCATCATTACTAGCTTGAGAAGTTACTTTACCTTTTGAGGACTCCTTCTACTTAGATTTAGGAATGGTAGAAGTAGCTCCTTCCTTCTTATATTTCTTCATATCTCTCCATGAGGTGGATGACTTCCTATAGGCGCTTCTTCTCTTGAGCTGTTGTTCCACTCTGGTGGCTTGATGAATAAGATCCTCCAAGGTCTCATAATGGTGCATTTCCACCACATCTTGAATCTCCCTATTTAATCCATTCAATAATCTAGTCATTGTAGCCATATGTGTTTCTTCCACTTCAGCTTTCATTAAGGTGACCTCCATCTCTTGAACATACTCTTCAACACTCTTATTTCCTTGTGTAAGTCTTTGTAATTTGTTGAAGATCTCTTTTTTATAATAAGGAGGCACAAATCTTTCCTTCATAGCTACCTTTAATTGTTCCCATGTAGAAATTGGCAACCACCTTCTTCTAGCTATGTCCATGGTGATTTGATTCCACCAATTCATAGCATAACCTTCAAACTCCAAGGAAGCCATAAGCACCTTATCATTATCCTTATAATCGTAAGAGTTCAAGATTTGGTCAAGCTTCATTTCCCATGCCAGGTAGGCTTCCGGGTCATTAGCTCCATTAAATTTAGGAATTATAATCTTCCTCCACATCTTATCTCTTCGAGGTGTGTGGTTCCCGAACTCCTCTCGTCTTTGGCCTTGTCTTGGCCTAAAATCATGCTCCCCCTCATCATTATCCCTCTTAAACATGTGGTTCCCAAATGCCTCTCGTATTTGGCCTCGCCGTGGCCTAAAAACATTTGTCGCTTCATCATTATGAGAAGAATGGTCTGAATCTTCATGTCTCCTTCTTCTTCTCTCCACTCTCTCTAATCTCACGCTCACATCTTTATTAAACTTTTGGAGCCTTTCGAACTGTTGTTGGTTGTGTTGTTGCATTTGATTCATTTGTAATGTGAGCTTATCAAGTGCAACCATAAATGTCGCAGTCTTAGGTGATAGAGGCTCACTATTCTGGGAAGAAGTCATCCCCTACAAGCAAATGTTAGCAACAATATTTTTATTTATTTATTTTTTTTTAACTCACCACTCTGCTAAGTGTTTCACTCAATTTTTCACTCGTGTATCACACTTATAGGCTTTTCTTGAATGTACTCTCTTGCATTTTACCACTCAAATTCCCTTTAGGGCTTGACAAATAACTCTAGTAACTTAAGCAAAGAGTGAACAAACAATGTGAAAAATGTTGCGAGATATAAATCTTGACTTTAGAGGACAAAGAAAATACAAAACTCTAGACAAAAGTTCAAGGAATTTTAAAGACACAAAACAAGAAAATTAAAATTAGAAAATAATAGGACTACCAAAGAGATTTAAATGAGACAACACGAAGACTTTAAGAGAAAGACTGATTGCAAGTAGATATCAATAAACCACAATTAAATTGCAATAAAAGTTGTGTTGAACTCCCCGTTTTATTTTATCCTTCTTTTTTTTAATATATATTTGTTTCCTTTGTACTTGATCCACAGTAATTTTTTTGTTTTTTTTTTTGCAGTTCAACACAAAAACAAACTTAAACAATTGATCCTTTAAACCCTCATACTCATGTAAATCAAAGTAAGTGCACTTGCAAATCCCAAACACAATAACAAATAATTTCCACGAATCAAATGTCAAAATACACAATTTAAACAGATAACAGAAAAGAAGGAAAAAAAATGCCAAAGAAAAAAAAATTCAACCAAAATGGAAACAACCTTAAGGGTTTTACTCCTTACAAATGAAACAAACAAAATTTAAAACAAAACACAGAACAAGCAGACATTGAAAAATTGTAATTTTTTTTCATATGACAGAAAAATAACATAGAAGAAGAAATTCAAACCAAAACCTTGCTCTAGATACCATATGATACGATCCTATCCAGGAAAGAGTATGATCGTTTCTGAATTTGGATCCTCAAGAGGCACGACACGAATAAATCAGAGAAGAACGCGGAATAAGACATAGATGGAGGACAACAATCTAGCAGATTGATAAGTCAAGTGAAGATTCGCCACAAAGATGTTAATCTTTGATAAGAACCAGAGGCCTAAGCCAAGAACAAAGAGAACCCTCTCTTTAATGAAATCAAATTCAATATATGACTAAAAGTGTCCACATCAATTTTTAGTACCTTTATTTATAGGCACATAAGTTTAAGAAAACCTACAAACCCTACAAGAAAGCCCAAGCCCAAAACATAAAAGCATAAACTAATTATAAAAGAAAGCTCAAAACCCCAAAACATAAAACATAACTAATTTCTAAGAGAAAACCCAAAAGTTCATCTTCAAGTTCTTCTTATATGGAATCTTGGAATAGTCCTTTATCAATATCTTTTGTAACTTTATTAAATAATTAAAAAATGCAGGAAATTTCAAAACTTTATTTACTTCAATAATAATTCCAAAATCCTTGAATATAATTACTATTACCATTAACAAATAGTCTAGTAATATTAATAATTACAACTGATTTGAAATCATAAAGACAATGTAAAAACTCTGAGAAAATTTCCCCAAGACTAGCCCCCCGCTTCGGCTCTATGTCTCACCAGATCCACCTGCAACACCATCTGCTCACGTATACCGCTTATACGATCATCGCCAAACACAAACCGGCAACACTCGCCAACCCGAGCTCAACTCAAGGGTTCCTCGTGTTCATCCGCCATCCCGAGCTTAACTCAAGGAATGCCATTCCGAGCTCAACTAGAGGAATGCCACGTGCTTAACCCCTATCCCGAGCTCAACTCAAGGGATACGTTATGAGCTCAACTCAAGAAACACCAGATGGCCAACCTTTAAGATATCCTAGAAGCCTTGTAGATCACGCACATTATAGCAAGCATAACACCAATCTGCTGCAGCAAAATCACCTGGCGGGGGACACATACCGCCAGGCGCTGCCGCTTCCAGATTGCCTGGCGGGGGACACGTACCGCCAGGCGCTAAGCGCCTTAGTCTTCACTGCCACTACAACTATCGCCTGGCGACACTTCCTCTATCGCCAGGCGCCACGTGCCTTGGTATTTACTGAACTTCAGACTTCGCCTGGCACACCCCTCCTTACCGCCAAGCACCACCGTGATCCAGAACCCCTTGTTTCTATGTTGTCGCCTGGCGAGTCGATCACCACCACCAGGCGCTACACCAGTACTTGCGCAATACTGGTTTTAGTTCAGGTTTAAGCACACTTCACACAGGTTGCTCTCATTTGCTCTCATTCTAGAGTACCCCTAATGAAAAGCATTGTCATTTATAATGTTCCAGGCCTCATAGCACCTCACATGTGCATTCATCCCCTAGTCATTAAGACCATACCAAACATGCTCAAACAAAATATAAGCAGCAACACTCTAACAATTTTAAACACATGATCTTATGCACCAATGCAATTTAATATTGACACCCATGCCTTCACCAAACCAATTTTCCACATGTGACTAACCCAAAGGAACATTCAAATTGATAGAGACTTACCACATAACCCAATTATGCTTCATTAGAAGTTACTTGAACTAATCAAGGGCTTATTCATGTATTTTACAAACTCCAAAATCAACAATACTAAGTAATGTATATCTCTAGCTACTGACCTCCAAATCCAATCTCCACCGTTCAAAGTGAAGAACCACATGTTATGGACCGCCAATCAAAAGTTAACGAACCGGAAAATGCAGTTTTATGAAAACTACGTGAACCAGAAAAATTGGTGGCGCCTAGCGCCCAGAATCAGGAGCCTGGTGCCCGGCGGGACTAAACTACTGCCTGGCGGTTACTGTTGCACGAAAAGTACGAAAAATAGCGTTATTCTTGAATGAAAACACCACGCACCTCTGGTGTGGCGCCTGGCGGCCAATTGGGTGTCGCTAGGCGGTTCCTGCAGTTCTAGGAACCTAGAAATTTCCTCAACACCTGCGAACCTTATTCCAACCCCTACAATTCTGATTCCACTCGATTTACGGTACAATAGGCTGCCTTCACATGTTTATATTCATCATTCCTTCATAACACTCTTCCATATTCAAAATTCCACTAACCTTATCACTTAATCTAGTGCGACTATGAAATCCCCAATTCATCCACCCAATAATTGATATTCATGCAATTTTCACCCAATCGAACCTTCAATTTTATATACTTCCGCGAATTCGGGCTTCCAATCATTTCCAAACAGTTGGCACTATCTTTCCCCCCGAATAGAATCAACCCAAAAACCCCAAAACACTAAAATCGAGCCAAATTGACTCGCGTCGCGTGGCGAGTGTTCATCATCGCTAGACGCTTCATCAAAAACTCAGAAAACTGGGTGTGCAGTCACGTGTCGCCTAGCGGCGCGAGCCTTGCCGCCAAGCGGTTCCATCTCTAGAACCCCAAAATAACCCAGAAAAGGATGAGTCGCTTGGCAATTTTTGGAAAATTCTAGAAACATGAAAATTACATGATATAGGCAGGTTATATACATCAAATTTTTCATACATTTCATACCATTTAACAACACAAAATAAAAGTACGGTTCCAGCTCCCCTAACCTGGATTCCTCGCTTTAAAATAGATGATGCTAGAGTTCTTCCTTGATCACCAATTGCCTCCCTTGACTCCAACCCAATCCAGCTCCTTTGCTTACTCTCTAATCACTTTGTTTCCTCTGAATTCGTGTTCCTTACAACACTCTAATTTTCTAGTCTCAAAAACCCTTCCAATTGATTTAGTTTGCCTTTTTATTATGGTCCTTAATTGTGGTTAATTGCCAAAAACGAAAATGGCATTAAAATGAATGTAATTGCCATTCAAATTCCACTATGAGTTGTTTTTCAGTCACTTTTGGCTGCTCTTTGGCTAGCTAGGGTTCCTATGCCCCTTCACCTTCATGCCACAAGAAATTTTGGCAAAAAGGAAGCTTAAAATGGTTCTACCAAGGTTTGAACCCATGACCATGCTAATGCCAACTCAATACACAACCATTTAACCAATTCATGTTTCTTGATGATTAATATAATTCTATGATTATATTGTTACTCAACATGATCAAGCATATTATCAAAAATAATAATAATTTAAATAACACACAAATGGCATACATAGGACTTGAATCCAAGTCCTCTCAACCATTTAAGCTAGTATTTTTTCACATCATAGTAATCCGCATTAAATGCCTTAAAGGCTTTTACTACCCGCATTTATTAAATAATTATTTAATTAATTTCTCGGTTCTTACACTTATAATGAAAAATATTTATGTTGTAAACTTATAATGAGGGAATGTGAAAAGTGATTAATGGTGAGATTATGAAAAGATAAACATAGCCAAATGGCCTTTCCCATGAATGTCATCAACTGCTACTTCCACCGTTTGAAGAGCAATTCTGCAAAGTGTCATGCGGTGTTTGGTGATATGGCCAAAGGGTTGGTGGAGAATAGTGTTGGCATGGAGCAGTTTCAAAGTATCCAATCTGGAATAGTAATAGTGACTGAAGGGTTATCTGATATGCATAAGTGGATTTATTCAACTATGGGCTAGGTGTGCTTGGCGAAAGTTTTGTTAGAAGGTTTTGGTGGCTAGGTTGTTAGAAGATTTAAATTTAATTTCTCACCATTCCCATTGCGATCAAGGAATTTTTCCGGACTTGCACATAACATCTTGGTTGATTACTTGCCCACCATAATGAATTCAAAGGGATAGGAAAAAAAGTTTTGAAACAACAAAAGCAATAAAGAAATTTTTATTTTGAAACATCAAAAGCGAGTAATTCTTTAGATATGAGCATTGAAAATGACAAATTGGAGAATTGAGCATTCAATTGTAAGCATACACACGGATAATCATAAATGAAAAGGAACAATGAAGAATATCTTTTTGTTTTATCCAATGAAGATAAATAGCATCAGCAAAGTGAGTGTGAAAGCAAAGACAATAAGCAATGCAAGACAACTTCACAAAAGGAAGCCTTCCTCTTTGAGAAATCAACAATAATGAAATGATGTTGTTGCAAAGAAAAACAAACTGTAAAATAACAATTACATGTTAAATTATTTTTAAAATAATAAATAATTTATTATATTAGAAAGGGTGAAATAGGAATTAAAAAAAAGTGGACATAAAAGAGGGAATCCTCTTTATCTATTGTTATAGATGATTATTACTATTATTATTTATATCTACATGTCTTTTTATTTAAAAAATTTAACATCAATTTTGTGTTGTATTTATTTTTGTATGGGACTATATTACAGAATATGCCTACATTTTACTTTGATAACAATGACCTGTGTGCATACACATTTTATTTTAATATAATATACATGTATTCCTATTTAAAAATGTTAATATCAATGTCATGTTGTATTTATTTTATACGGGACCATATTACACGATATGCCTACATTTTAGTTTAACAACGACTCGTGCATTTGTATTTCATTTTAATGTAATATACATGTGTTTGCATCTACATGTGTTTCTATTTAAAAGTGTTAACATCAATTTCATGTTATATTTATTTTGTACAGGACCATATTAAATAATATGCCTACATTTTACTTTAACAACGACATGTGCATACGCATTTCATTTTAATATAATATATAAGTGTTTATATTTTAAAATTTTAACACTAATTTCATGTTGTATTTATTTTATACGGGATCAGATTACACAATATGCCTACATTTTGCTTTAACAACCAACACATTTTATTTTAATATAATACACATGTGTTTATATCTACATGTGTTTCTTTTTCAAATTTTTAATATCAATTTCATATTGTATATATTTTGTACGGGATCCTATTACACAATATGCCCACATTTTACTTTAATAACGACTTATCCATACACATTTCATTGTAGCATGCAAGTGTTTATATGTACATATGTTTATATTTAAAATTTTTAACATCAATCTCATATTTTTTACATTGATACTATTTCTTTTGATTAATTAAACTAAAATAATTTTTTATACTTAATTATATAAGTTATATATTTAAATAATAAATTAATCATTATATAAAATTAAAAAAAAACATCCAAATAATTAATTTAAATATAACAATAATAAAATCTATTTTAAAAATAAAAAATGTAAAAAAAAAAAACCAAAAAATCACGGATCTCTTACTAGTTAAACATAAAACTAATAAAATGAGTCGTAGGAATGTCACATATATAAAAAAAAAAGGATGGTTAAAGCCTCCACTAATGTTAATAAGACCTATAGGGATCCTTTGTTTTGAGGTTTACAAGCATCAAACCATGTGACCATCACATATTTTCAAGTGTGAATGTTCCTAACAAAATTGACTTCCTTCATACAAGAGAAGTGGGCCAAGTATAATAAACATGCAAACAATAAAGGAGCATGCTAGAGAACAATATGGATTCACAAACTACGCTCTACCCACAATCAATTAATTACCTACTTCAACCTTGAGTTCCTAAGGACATCCTTAAAGATAAAAACACGATTTTCGTAACATTCAATAATTAACATGTTCGAATTCACTTTGTCAATAAAACATGGAAATTAGTATATAATGCTATTTGTCACGAAACAAATAGCAATGTAAATGTGGTTAAGTATCTTTTCTCGAAATAATTCTTAAAAATAAAAAATTGTCAAAGAAAATTAGACAAAAACAAAATCAATAGTTTCTAAATAAGTTTTTTTATACTTCTATACTCTATTATTATATAAGGATGATTTATCCTTCTTATGTTTTTTCAATTTTACACTTTAAGTTTACATATATTTTTTTTTTGAATTTTACCCTTTAAATGATCATTTTTAAATTTAAGTTCTTTTATTTAAATATTTTTTAAATTTAACTATTTTTTAAAAAATAAATAAAAGTTATCTACAATGTAAATAATATATATATAGACAAATTATAAAAATTATTTAAATTTATTTTTGTAAGAATAATTTTTTTATTTTTTGTTATTATGAAGAAAAAAAATAACACACAGATAGTCTCTTAAGTTCGCATTTTGATTTTGGAATTTGATGCGGACTTAACTAGTATACAAATTTATAAAATTTTTAAGAGTCATATAATTACAATATATATAATTAAAATATATATAAATAAAATATATATAATTATAATATAAAATATTATTAGTCATATAATTATAATATAAAATATTATGGATATTAAAAATTTGTAGGGTTTATGAAACTATAAGATATATGATACATAACATATATATGTTATATGAAGAAACTTTTTATTTGATTTTATTCATAATATATATATATATATATATTTCTATGAGATTAAATCCCAAATTTTTTTTATAGAAATTTAAGAGAAATAGAACATAAAGATTATGGAAGTAAATATTCTAGTTTCTACTTCTTTTTTACTTAAAAAGAGTAAGTAAAAGTGACTAATTTCACTGAAATATGATTTCTTATTTTTATGAATGATTTAAAAAAATGATCGTACAATTAGAGATGGCAAATAAACCCGTCCCCGTGGGTATTGCCCGAACTCGTCCCCGTTTTGACGGGAAATCCCCGCATTGACTGGGTATGGGTATGGGTATGGGGAATCCCCGACTTTTTCAGTTGGGTATGGGGATGGGTATGGGGATGTACATATACCCGCCATAATACCC